>MDTB01045114.1_pt1 | contig 30106 bp, 29 predicted proteins | sample 811161 | NCBI WGS metagenome assembly MDTB01 (sample SAMN05326650, study PRJNA326480) | marine metagenome | isolation source: seawater | place: Mediterranean Sea | collected 2009 | reverse complement strand
GTTCCTGCATCCTTAGTTTTTAAGAAAGCAGATATTGATAACCTTTCAAATCATTCTCAGTGGTGGGAATGGAAACCAGGTGCTAATTGGAAAAATCCCGGTGGGCCTGGAACAAATATTGAAGGAAAAGAAAATCACCCCGTGGTGCAAGTTAGTTGGTTTGATGCAAATGCTTATGCTCAATGGAAGGGTAGAAGACTTCCAACAGAAGCTGAATGGGAATATGCCTCAAGAGGAGGTTTGAATGGTATGAAGTTTAGTTGGGGAAATGAAATCAAATTAAGTGATTATGCAAATACCTGGGAGGGAGAATTTCCAAAAAATAATTATAAGATTGATGGTTATGAGTCAACTTCACCTGTTAAAAGTTATCCGCCTAATCCATATGGACTCTATGATATGGCAGGAAACGTATGGGAATGGTGTAATGACCTATACAATTATAGATATTACGAATCGGTTTCTGATATTATTTCTAAAAACCCAACTGGTCCAATTAAAAGCTTTGATCCTGCAGAGCCTTATTCTATCAAAAGAGTTGTTAGAGGAGGTAGTTATTTATGTAATAAATCTTACTGTACAGGATACAGAAATTCAATGAGGATGAAAAGCACTCCTGATACAGGAGCAATGCATACTGGCTTTAGAACAGTAAAAGACTTGAAGATATAATAATGTTTAGAACTTTTTTTTTTCTTTTTTTTCTTTTTTCAATCAATTCATTCTCTCAATCAAAGATTAGCATACTTGATGAATTTATATTGGAAGGAAAGGAAATGTGGAAAATACCTGGAATTTCAGTAGTTGTAGTAAAAAATGATTCGACGCTTTATAAAAAGACTTTTGGTAAGAAAAATTATTTTAAAGATGAGAAGGTAGATACAAAAACAATTTTTTCTATGGCATCGACAACAAAAGCACTTGTATCTATGTCTCTTGGAATATTGGTAGATAGAGATTCATTGTCTTGGGATGATAAAGTGATTGATGTACTTCCATCATTTAAACTTTCTGATGAATATATAACTAAAGATGCAAGAGTAAAGGATTTATTAACACATAATTTAGGAATTGGTAATGAAGATAAATTATGGACAACAGATAGTACTTCTATTGAAGATATGTTATTGAAATTTTCAAAATCCCCACAAACATATCCATTAAGAGGCGGTTATAAATATCAAAATATTATGTATGTAATAGCAGGAGAGGTTATAAGAAATGTATCTGGTAAAAGTTGGCAGGATTTTATGAAGATTAATATTTTGGATAAAATAGGACTTGACTGTACAAAGACATGGTCAAAGGATATTTTTAATTATGGTAATTATACGTACCCCCATCAAATTGATTATGATGAAGGGATAGTAAATGTTCCTTTTACCATTTCTGATCAAATAGGTGCTGCTGGAATGATGTGGTCTTGTCCTGATGATATGGAAAAATATTTATATTTTCTACTAAACAAAACACAAATTTTAGGTGAGAATATTCTCAAGGAAGAAACATTTGATTATTTGTTTAAGCCACATATTATTATAGGTGAGTCCTTTTATCCAACAGCAGAGCTTACAAACCCTAATTGGATGACGTATGGACTTGGTTGGTATCAACATGACTATAGAGGAGAAAAAATAGATTTTCATACAGGAAGTCTTCAAGGATTAGTTGCTATTATAGGATTAATAAGGGATAAGAATATCGGTATTCATGTATTTGCCAATTTAGATCATGCAGAGTTAAGACATGCAATCATGTATAAAGCAATGGATCTTTTTCTATTTGATGATGATTTAAGGGATTGGAATAAAGAGATATTTGATCTTTATTATAAAATGGATTTGAAATATAAAAATTCATACCTTAACAAATTTAAGGATAGAGATACTAATTCTAAAATGTCTCTCAGTCTTGAAGATTACGAGGGTGAATATATTAGTGATATGTATGGAAGAATTATCATCAAGAAAAATGATGAAAAAATGATTTTGGATATTAATAATGGAATAAAGTTTTTTGAACTAGATTGGTGGGAAAATGATGTTTTTATTACTGACAAAGATGAAAAATGGAGGGAGAAATTGTTTGTCAATTTTAATATTGAAGATAATAAGGTATATAGTTTAAAAATCTACAATGAGGAATTTAAAAAAGTTAACTAAAATATTTTTTTTTCTTTTCCTCATATCCTGTTCAGAGAGTGAAATAGCAAAAAAAAATTTCATTATAATTCTAGCCGATGATTTAGGTTATTCCGACCTTGGCTCATTTGGAAGTGAAATCAATACTCCTAATATTGATATGCTTGCTCAAGAGGGAGTTATTATGTCAAATTTTTATACCTCACCACTATGTGCACCATCTAGGGCAATGCTTTTGTCAGGAAATGATAATCACATTGCTGGTATTGGTATTCAGGCATTTAGTTCTAAAAATTTTGGTTATGAAGGTAAACTTTCTGAAAGAGTAAAAATCATTCCTGAAGTTTTACAAAAAAGCGGTTATAAATCATTTATATCTGGAAAATGGCATATTGGGGGTGATCCTTATGAAAGAGGTTTTAATAATTCCTACTCCTTATTACCAGGTGCTTTTACTCATTATGATAACAATAAACCTATTGAGGCTTATCCTGACTCATCATTCTCACAAAATGGAAAGAGAGTATTATGGCCAGAGGGAGAGTATTCGACTGATTATTATACAGAAAAGATGATAGATTTTATTAAATCTAATCATGAAAAACCCTTTTTCGCTTACTTATCATATACAGCACCTCACTGGCCATTGCAAGTAGATAAAGAATTCTCTGATAGGTATATTGGGTATTATGACAGTGGTTATCATAAACTTCTTAAGAAAAGATTAATCAATAATATTGAGACAGGAATAATTCCAGTCTCAAATAAACTTCCTGATGCGTCATATCTTTCTGAAAATTGGAAACAATTAAGTATTGATGAAAAAAAGCTGGAATCAAAAAAAATGGAGGTTTATGCTGGTATGATTGAAAATATGGATTCAAATATTGGAAAACTAATTGAGTATTTAAAATCAGAAAATTTGTATGATAACACAATAATTTTTTTCCTATCAGACAATGGAGCAGCAGCTGAGGATTTTTATTATAATAAAACGTATGGAAAATATATAAGAGATAAATTTTCATATGATACAAATGAAATTGGTTCATCAAAATCTTTTGCGTCTCTTGGACGAAATTGGGCTGAAACCATATCGTATCCATTTAGACTTTACAAAGGATATACTACATCTGGAGGTATAAGATCTCCACTTATAATAAAAGGAATTGAAAGTAAATCAAAAATTTCTAATGAATTTATGACATTACTTGATATAGCTCCAACTATTTATGATATCTCAAATTCAGAATATATTTTTAACAAAAATTATCCTTTAAAAGGATCATCTATTTTACCATTTTTTGAAGAATTTTCCGAAAATATTCATTCAAAAGATTATGTATTTTCATTTGAACATAGTGGTAACTCAATACTTAGAAAAGGAAATTGGAAGATTATAAATAAATCTAATCCTTTTGATAAAGAGAATTTTGAGCTCTTTCATATTGGTGATTTCACTGAACAAAATAATCTTAAAAATGATTACCCAAATATTTTCGATTCTCTATATGTAGAATGGAATGATTTTGTGGTGAGAAATAAGGTTTTATTACCTACACCTTATATTGATGATTTGAATTGATTTTATTCAAAGTTTATATCAATTTTATTTTCTTCAAAAAAGCTTATTAGTTTTTCCTCAACTTCATCTACTTCCTCGACTAAACTTAGTAAATGGATATCTTCCTCTGAGATTAATTTTCCCTCTAATAAAGTATTTTTTATCCAGTCGTATAATGGTTTGTAATGCTTCTTTCCTACAAGTATTATTGGAAAGAGTTTAGATTTTTTCGTTTGAATTAATGTTAATGCATTAAATAATTCATCTAATGTTCCATACCCACCAGGCATGACTATAAATCCTTGGGAGTATTTTTGAAACATTAGCTTCCTTATGAAGAAGTAATCAAATTTGAGTAAGTATTCTTCATCTACATATTTATTAGTATACTGTTCAAAAGGTAAATTAATTCTTAATCCAACTGATTTCCCACCATTCTCCTTTGCACCTCTATTAGCTGCTTCCATTATGCCAGGTCCAGCACCTGAAATAACACCAAAACCCATTTGAACTATCATTTTAGAAATTTCAACAGTTTGTTTGTAGTATGAATCATCGGGTTTGGTTCTTGCAGAGCCAAAAATAGATATCGATGGTCCTACCTCTAATAATTTTTCAAATCCAGTTATGGTTTCTGCATTATATTTTAAAATTCTCCAACTGTCTTGAGTAATTGCGTTATTCCAATTTTTCATCTTTTTATGTTATATTAGGCAATATTTTTGTTTTATAATCGTATTTAATATGGTAATAATAAATAAAATAAAATTTATGAAAATTCAAAACATATCAATATTTCTCCTTTTTTTAATTTTTACAATTTCATGTGACCAACTTGGTGATTCTCTTAGATTGCCAGGTGAAGATCCTAATGATATTATCTACTATGAGTTAAATAATGATTATTTAGCACCTGAATCTAGGGAATTTATTGAACAAAATTTCCCATCACATAGTGTTAATACATCATATATTTTAATAGGTAAAAATACTTATGGTTTTGAGGCAGACTTATCAAATGAGAAAAGTTTATCTTTCGATGAAGATGGAGTATATAAGTTTGATAGAGATCATCCGTTTATCAAAGATATTTATGAAAAAGGAAAATTTGGTAGAGAAGTAGGTGATAAAGAGGATAAAGATGAAGAAGATAATAATAAATTTGAAGGTTCTGGTAAGGAGAGAGGTGAAGATAGATGTTTTGATTATGTAATGCCTTATTCTGTTACGATGCCGGATTCTACAACAATAACATTGGCTGAAGAGAAGGATAGAGAAAAAATCAAGATTTGGTATGAAAATAACCCAAAGGTAGAAAAAAGACCATTGGTACAATTTCCAGTAGATATTTACTTCAATTTTGAGGAGAAGGAAGAAAGAATTACTATTTCTACTATTGAAGAGTTAAAGGAAATTCTTGAATCATGCCGTGAATTTGATAAAAATCAAGAAAATTGTTTTGTGATTAAATTTCCATACTCTGTAGAAATGTCAGATAGCTCAATAATTACGATTAATGATGTTGATGATTGGAAGAAAATTGAAGAGTGGTATGAGAATAATCCAAATAATGAGAAGGAACATAAACTCGTTTATCCTGTCCAACTTCTATTTGAATTTGAAAAAGAAGGAGAGGATTCTGAAATTGTAACAGTTAATAGCCTTGATGAAATGAAAGAGGTTCAATCAAACTGTAAGGAAAATAATAGAAAGCGAAAAGGAAAAAGAGATAGATGTAAAAAGTTAGACTTATCAGAAATTGATGAATGTATAAAAAATTATGTCATTGGTAACTTTTCAAATGATAAAGTTGTTCATTTAAGAACTATCTTTACATTAGATGATATCATGATTCATGTTGTCAAGTTACAAGAAAATGGTATATTAAAGTTTAATGAAAATTGTGAATTTATCGATTAATTCATCAATATCTTGGACTTGTAAGTCTACATGGAAAAAAGCACGATACAACACATTTTGGTGTCTTTTAGGTTGTTCAATTGGTGATTTTGGAACAATTCTTTTTTTTCAATATTCTTCTTATTCCTTACCCACCCATTATATTATGCTTTTAGCAATTATTAATGGTATATTAACATCTATTGCTTTAGAAACTTTTATTCTCAGTTTTACTCATTCATTATTTTCAGCATTTAAAACAGCAATTGGCATGTCTCTAATTAGTATGATTGGTATGGAGGTTGCAATGAACCTTGTTGATATGATTTTAACAGGAGGAGCAATAATTAACATATATGTTATAACTCCAATGCTTCTTGCAGGTTATTTTACTCCTCTGCCATACAATTATTATATGCTAAAAAAATATAATAAAGCATGTCATTAAATTAATAATTTATTTAAATTATTTTAAAATTTAAAAAATACTCAAGAAGTGGTAATTTTAAGAATATTGGTATTCATTTTAATAATATCCCAAAATTCATTTGCCCAAAAAACCTTACAAATTGGAAAAGCAACAAATTTTAAATCATTGGTTTTTTTTGAAGGAGATAACATCAGATTTAAAAGGTACGACGATGATTTTTTTATAAGTAGTAGAATTTCTGGTTTTTCAGAGGATAAAATAAAACTAAATAATATTGAAATTCCCTTAAGTAGTATTGAATACATTGATATTAGACATAAATCCTCAAATTTTTTTAAAAAATTTGGAACTTATTTATCTGGTGCTTCAGCAGGTTATTTTATCATTGATTTTATTAATCTTTCAGTTGTCCAGAAAGCATCATCAGCAGAAGTGTTTGATAATAAAATAATTCTTGGTTGTTCATTAGGTATAGGTTTAGGTTTTGGTTTAAGGCAACTTAAAAGAAAATATTTTAAAAGAAAAAAACTTGGCAGAGTATGGATTCAAGAATCAATATAATTTTCCTTTTAATTATATTTTTATCATGCAATGAACTTTCCTGTAGATTTAATAATGTTCCTGATCCACCTTATCCTAATCCACATAATATTGAAAACTTTAAAAATAATTTAATAAATCAAGTTACCTATATTTATGAATGCCTTGATAACGATATTTATAATAAACAATTTGTCGCATTTACGTATACTGTTGAGAGAGTGTCTGCTCCTACTACTCAGAGAAATATAAGTTGTTGGAAGGAGTCAGTGTATGTTACATTAGGAAATTGTTTATGAAAGAATATTTTTTGTCCTTTGTCGTTTTAATTTTTTCTTTATTTCTAACATATTTAGTATCATTCTATTCTATCTCTTTCTTAGAGTATAGGCTTGTTTATGAATTATGGTTATTAAATTTTGTAATACATATCTTAATATTTGTCCCCTCTTATTTTTATCAAACAGAACACTATTATGATTTAACAGGTGGTATTACATTCATTTCTTGTATTATTTATTTAGTTTTAGGTAGATATTTTCATTTTAACTATCTTGATGACATACCTCTAATTGTATCTTTATTTGTGTCAATATGGGCTATTAGGTTAAGTTCTTTTCTTTTTTTGAGAGTAAAAAAAACAGGAAAGGACATTAGGTTCAATGAGATTAAAAAAGATTTTAAAAAGTTTCTTTTAGCCTTTTTACTTTCAGGTCTTTGGGTATTTATGTGTCTATTGCCTACTATCGTTATTTTGACAAGTTCATCTAATATTGAGTTCAATTTTATAACTATAATTGGTATAGTTTTTTGGATAGTAGGTTTTATAATTGAAGTCCTTGCTGATAAACAAAAAACTGAATTTAATAAAAATCATAAAGGTAAATTTATTTCAACTGGCCTTTGGTCATTATCACAACACCCTAATTATTTTGGAGAATTCATACTCTGGCTTGGTATTACAATCATATCTTTACCTTATTTAGAAGGATTAAACTATATTATATTAATTTCACCCATATTTATATACTATCTGTTAACAAATATTAGTGGTGTGAATTTATTGCAGGAGATGGGTAATAAGAGGTGGGGTAGCCTTGAGGCATATAAAAAATACAAAAAAGAAACACCTATTTTCTTTCCTAAAATTTTTAAATTTTGGTCTTAATTAAAATCACTCCGTCTCTTCCGTCTGATCCGTACATACTCAATTCAGATGCACTTTTTAGAAGTTTTATTGACTCAATATTTTCTGATTGAACAACCTGATATGCAGATGAGTAACTTCCTACTCTCGCACCATTAACATAAAAAACTACTTCTTTATAAAGTTTTATACTTGTTTGTCCTCTTAAATATACTTGTGCATCTCTTTCACCAAACCCACCAATTCTTAAACCTGGTACGGATCTTAGTCTATCTAATAAGCTTAGAGTAGTTTTATTTATCGATGACGACGAGTTTGAAGGCGAATTACTAACTTCACAAGAAAATAAAATTAGAATTGTAAAAAGAGTTAAGTTTTTCAAATTTTTTTTTGATTTCTTACTTCTAAAATAATCAAAGTTATTATTAAAATTAATAATATATAGTTAGAGGTTTTTATGATAAAGTTACCGGTAGAATAACTTTCTGGTTCAAATATCATCTCAATTTTATTTTCTCCCTTTTCAATCTCTAACCCCCTTAAAATATAATTTGTTCTAACTAATTTTTTTTCAATCCCATTGACGAATACTTTCCATCCGTGTGGATAAAATATTTCAGAAAAGACAATGAAACCGTTGAATTTATTACTGGTATTATATATCAACTTTTTTGGTGAATATTCAATGAGATCAATTCTACCATCTATATTAAATTCTGTTTCACTATTTGCAAGATTAAACCTTGAAACATCAATTATTGCTTCCTCTTTTGTATCAATATTGTGAAGTAATTCCATCTCCTCACTTGCAGAATTCACTTTATATAACTTATTTACAAACCATGCATTTCCATTTGAAAAATCATTTTTAATAACATTATTCCTATTTTCACCGAATTTTATAAATCCAACATTAAGCATATTAATCACACTAGCTTCACTAAAGTTTCTATTATTATCCCTGAGATTTTCAACAATCACACTTCTTTCCTCTGTAATAATATTTTCAATTATATCCTGGTATCTTCTCATTTTAGCACCATGGTATCCCCCTATTGATGAATGAAAATACGATGTTTTAGCTTCATTAAAGGTATTTTGAAGGTTATAAACTCTTTTTCTTTGATTATTATTTTCTAAAATATATTGGTCAGATTCAGTTAAATTAATACTAAGCTCTTTTATTTTTTTGAATGAACAATCTTTGTATAGTTCACATAAAGAATCATTTTTTAAAATATTATGATTATTTGTAAAATGATCAATTGTTATTAATATTATAATCAAAATACCAAAGACCATTTTTGGAATTTTCTTATAAATTACTCCGTAAAATGAGAGTATAAGAACAATAATAAAAAATCCACCTTTTAATAAATCTCCAAAATATAAACTCTTTCTATCTTTTATTAATGAATCTAAAAACCATTCAGGGTAATTAATAAAATTTGCATCTACTTTTCCTGAAAAACTTAATGCAAAGGAAGAAAGAAAAATAATAGAATAAATTGATATTGTTATTATTACTGTTTGAAATAATTCTTTTTTAAATTTTTGAGGAGAAGAGATAAATTTTTCAATTCCTAAAACAGATATTAAAACAACAGAAAAAATCGAAATTATTATTATAAAAGTAACCGATCTGAACTTATTATATCCAGGTAAATAATCAAAAAAAAGATTATTTATAAAATCCAGGTTGTTTCCCATACTTAGAATTATACTAAAAATAAAAAGGTATAATAACCAATTCTTCTCATGTGACTTCAATATTAATAATCCAAATATTAACAAAAAAATACTGATTGCTCCCACATAGTAAGGTGCAGTTAACGGCTGATCACCCCAATAGGTTGGTACCCTTCTTAGTTGGTTGTTAATTTGATTGTTTGCAATATTATTTTTTCTCAGTGCTTTGCCTAAACTTGATTTTTTATCAAGAATTTCTTGACTTGATCCTCCAAGTATATGTGGAAAAAAAAGTGTGAGTGGTTCAAATATACCATTACTGTACTGAAATGCATACTGTTTATCTAAACCACTTCTCCCAACATCTAAATCTGATTTTCCTCTGATTGATTCATTAGAATATTCTAAAATTGACCATATTTCACCAAAAAATGTTCCAACAGAAATAATAGCAGCAATTACTAATATGGAAAGTCTCTTAAATAAAAATTTTAAATTCTTTTTTTTATGAAAATATATAATTTGTGATATTCCATAAAAAATCAAAATAATTAAGGTATAATAAGTTATTTGTAAATGATTTAACCTCAATTGTAGGGCAAGTGCTAATGCAGTAACAATAAATCCAATATTTTTATTTTTGTGTAGACATATTTGAACTCCTGCGATAATCAAGGGGAGGTATGATATTGCACCTATCCTTGAGTTATGTCCTGCTCCTATACCCACAAGCATGTAGGAAGACAATGAGAATGCAATACTTCCAAAAATAGCAATTTCATTTCTGACACCAAATGATAATAACATGATGTAAAAACTAAGCATGGATATAAAAAGTATATTTGTGGGATGTGGAAAAAATAAACCATAAACTCTATGAATTATTTTTATTATATCATTTGACCAATTCATATTTATTAAATATGCTGGCATTCCCGAGAACATTGAATTTGACCATAATGGTTCTTCTTGATTATTATTTCTATAATCAATCGATTCTTTAGCAGAATAAGTCCATTGCTCTATGTCATGTTGCTTTAATTTTTTATTAGATAGGACAATTGGATTGAATATGAAAATGTTAATTCCAATGAAAAAAATTACAGATAATAAATATTTAATATTTTTCAACATCGATTTTATTTTGGAAATATAAATAGTATTCATCAAATATATGAATCATTATTTCCTTTAATTATTATTTTTGTAAGTTATGTTTGAAAATTTAAGTAATAAATTAGATAGAGCTTTTAAAGTTTTAAAAGGTCAAGGCAGAATTACAGAGATTAATGTTGCATCAACGATAAAAGAAATTAGAAGAGCATTGATTGATGCTGATGTTAGTTATAAAGTTGCAAAAGAAATAACATCAAATATTAAAGAAAAAGCTATGGGACAGAATGTTTTAATTTCTGTTTCGCCAGGTCAGCTTTTAACTAAAATAGTTGCTGATGAGCTAACTGAACTAATGGGTGGTGAGTCAGCAGAATTAAGTATTAATGGAAATCCTAATATTATTCTTTTATCAGGTCTTCAGGGTTCTGGTAAAACAACATTTTGTGGAAAGTTAGGTAGATATATTTCTAATAAAGGAAAGAAAACATTAATGGTAGCTTGCGATGTTTACAGGCCTGCAGCAATTGAACAGCTTCATGTAATTGGAGATGATTTAAAAATTGAAGTTTATTCTGATAAAAAAACTAAATCTCCTCTGAAAATTGCAAATAATGCAATCAAATATGCCAAAGCAAATAATTTTAAATCTGTGATAGTTGATACAGCTGGAAGATTGGCTATTGATGATAAAATGATGAAAGAGATAAAAAGCCTTAAATCAAACCTTAAACCTCAAGAAACTTTATTTGTTGTCGACTCAATGATTGGTCAAGATGCGGTATTAACTGCAAAAACTTTTAACGATGCAATTGACTATGACGGTGTTGTTCTCACTAAATTGGATGGAGATTCTAGAGGTGGTTCAGCATTGTCAATAAGAAAAGTAGTTAATAAACCCATAAAATTTATAAGTACTGGGGAGAAAATGGATGCAATAGATGTATTTCATCCTGATAGAATGGCGAAAAGAATTCTTGGTATGGGGGATGTTATTAGTCTTGTTGAAAGAGCCCAACAAAATTTTGATGAGGAGGAAGCAAGAAATTTACAAAAAAAAATGTTCCAAAATACTTTTGGATTAGATGATTTTTTGTCACAAATACAAAAAATAAAAAAAATGGGAAATATTAAGGATTTATTAAGTATGATGCCAGGAATCTCCTCAAAAGTGAAAGAACTTGATGTTGATGATGATTCATTTAAACCAATTGAATCAATAATTTACTCTATGACCCCAATGGAAAGAAAAAATCCTGATATTCTTGATGGAAAAAGAAAAAGAAGAATTGCATCAGGAAGTGGAACCTCAGTCCAAGAAGTAAATCAACTAATTAAGCAATTCAATCAGATGAGAAAAATGATGAAAATGATGAAAAAGACTGGTCCCTCTGGAATGATGTCAGCTTTAGGTTTATCAGATAGCAAAAATTAAGTTTTATAAGTCACCCTTTTAATAGCTTTCATTGTTTTTTCTACATTAGGAAGTATTTCTTTTATTAAGGTAGGAGCGTAATGAAATGGAACATCTTCACATGTTATCCTATTTACTGGGGCATCTAAATAATCAAAAGCAAACCTTTGTATGTGGTGACTAATTTCAGAGGAAATTGAAGCCAATGGCCAGGCTTCTTCAATTATTACAAGTCTATTGGTTTTTTTTACAGACTTAACAATGCTTTCATAATCAATAGGTCTTACTGTCCTCAGATCTATAACTTCAAGACTGATATTTTCTTTTTTTGCTTGATTATATGTCTCTTCAGCTATTTTCATCATTTTACCAAAAGAGACAAGAGTTACGTCATTACCTTCATGTACTATATTTGATTTACCTATGGGTATTAGATATTCTTTTTTTGGAACATCACCTTTATCTCCATACATTAATTCAGATTCCATAAATATTACAGGATCATCATCTCTTATTGAAGTTTTTAGTAGGCCTTTAGCATCATATGGATTTGATGGAATAACAACTTTCAAACCTGGTGTATTTGCATACCAATTTTCGAAATTTTGGGAATGTTGTGCGCCTAATTGTCCTGCGTTTCCTGTTGGACCTCTAAAAACAGCAGGGATATTGAATTGCCCTCCTGACATTTGATACATTTTAGCAGCTCCATTAATTATTTGGTCTATAGCAACTAAAGAAAAATTGAATGTCATAAATTCAACTATAGGCCTTAAACCATTCATTGCAGATCCAATACCAATTCCAGTAAAACCTGTTTCAGCAATTGGAGTGTCAATAACTCTTTCTTCGCCAAATTCATCAAGCATACCTAGACTTACTTTGTATGCACCGTTATACTCAGCTACTTCTTCACCAATTAAGTAAACGTTTTCGTCTCTTCTCATCTCCTCAATCATTGCTTCTCTTAATGCTTCTCTAAATTGAATTTCTCTCATAAATGGCAAAAATAAAAAAGGCCTTTGTTAAAAAGGCCTTTTTCTAAAATAATTTACAATAAATTAGTTCATTGCACTTTTCACTGCATCAGAAAAGTTAATGAATTCCACATCATTCATTAATCTTTCTTTTAGGTCTCCATCATCATCTCTCTCAATTGCAAGCTTTAAATTTGATGAGACACCACTCGAATCACCTTCTCGTGCAGATATAATAGCTAATACATAATCAATGCCGCCAGTCTCTTTCCATCCATTATCTGAAAATTGTTTTCTTAGGCTTGACATTTCTTTTCTAGCTTCATCAATTTCTCCTAACATAAGTTGAATTACCCCTTTTCTCCACTTAGACCATCCATTACCACCAACTTTATTAAAGTGGGTTATTGCATTATCATACTCACCTAATGGTATTAAAACAGTACCCTTTGATAAATTATATCCTCTCTCAGAGTGTGTAAGATCAAGGTCAGCTGCATTGTTAATATGCTCATTAGCAAGATTCCAATCGTATTGCATTGCTGCGATAGCAGCAAGATTTAAATGAGCTTCTGCATTTTCATTTTTGGTGTTAGATATATCCAATTGAGTTTTTGCAGCCTCTAACAATTTTAGTTGAGCCTCAGAACCTTCTTCTTCTTGTCTAGCAAGCTGTATGTGTACTGATCCGAAATCATTATGTGCTTGCCAAGTTCCTCCCCATTTAACAGCAGATCCATATATTGCAGCTTTTTCATTTAAATCAGGAGTAAGTGTTCCAGCAAATAGTAACTCACCATGTGATAGAGCATCTGAAGAGGATTCGCCTGAAACTATATTCTGAGCAATTGCTAAAATTTCGTTATTAGGTTTTTTTTCAATAATTGTAGTTACCTCGGTTTGAGCATTTCTTAGATCGGGATATACTTCACCTAATAATGATTTGTATGATGATAATTTAGAAAGTGACTTTTCTTTATCAACAAAACTTCCTCCGCCATTAATAATTGCAAGGATTTGACTCTCTTCTGCTGAAGAGACCACATCAGAATTTTTTAATGCATTTCTTAATGCATCCCAGTTTTCTACGACAGGGACCAATTTAAAACCAATATTGGCAGCCTCATCTTTATAATCGTATTTATCCATTTCGGCTCTATAATATTTTTCGATAGTAGTGGACCTTTTAGCTGCTAATGCTTCATTAACTTTCGTAGAACCCTCAGGTGAATGAGCACCAATTATGTTAACTCCTTTAGTGACATTTTTTTCAGCTAAAAATGCAGAAAAATTTTCGCCCCTATCACTTTTCTTCTCTGAACCCCTTAAAAATGAACTACCTTGATTAAAGTAAAATTCTACAGTTGTTATCTCAGTTTCTTCAGCATCAGTATAACCTGGATATGCTTTTGGAGTTGGTAAATTTGTAGCACGTGTGAGTGTAATAGTATTATTAATACCATCTGCCACGTTGCTTTTATCAGTATCTAGACTTTTTCCAGTTACAACAATTTTAGCAGTACCAAATGTGGTCAATTTACCTGGAGTGCCTCCCATTGTTGATCTGTCATAAGGAACAGAAATACTTTTAGTTGAAGTCGACGTAGATGTTTTACTATCAGGATAATCAGAGGCATTAAACTCAACTGATCCAACATCATTACCTTCGAACTCAAAATTTAGGGTATAGCTAGTACCTTTTGGTAACATACCCTTTGGAAGCGTAGTCTGTACATCAAAAGTAACACTAGTTCCAGCAAGTTCTAATGGATTGGGATTAACATTAATTTGCTGTTGTTTTGATAATTCTACCATCTTCTTTAGAGGATTACAAGCCGTAAACATCACGAAGGAAAAGATGATAAAATTTAAAATATTAATATTTTTCATGGTTAAAATTATTAAACTAAATTCTTACAAAGCTCAAAAATACATATTTTTATCTATAAATCTTATAAATAACTATAAATCACTGAACCTTTTCTTACCCATAAAAAAATATTTTATGGGTAAAATAATTTTTTTCGGATTTGCTCTATTTGAAATCCAAACTTTTTTATTAATTATAATTTTAGGTATTTTAAAAGTAAAGGCAGTATAGGCTAATAATACAGCTAAAGTGTGAAAGAAATTTTTTTTATCAAAGCTTATTTTAATAGACGCAAAAAAATCAAAGAAAGTTCTTATAAAAATTATTGGAAAAACTTTAAAAATATTTTCATTTTTTAAAATCATAATTAAATTATTTCTAAAATTTAGATATGTCTTTTTAGGATTACTTTCATCTAATGTTTGACCTCCTGAATGATAGACTAAACTCTTGGGTTGACAATAATTTTTATAATTTAAATTTTTCAATCTCCAACATAAATCTATTTCTTCCATATGCGCAAAAAAATCACTATCAAAACCATTAAGTTTTTTAAATATTTTTGACTTTATCATTAAGCAAGCACCTGAGGACCAAAATACTTCTTTTTCATTATCATATTGACCTTTATCTTTTTCGATTGTATTAAAAATTCTTCCTCTGCAAAAAGGATAATATAATAAATCTACAAACCCCCCCGAAGCTCCTGCATAATCAAATTTATTTCTTTTATGTGATGATCTTATTTTTGGTTGGCAAGTTGCATAGTTTTCATTGGATTCTAGAAGTTCAATCATTGGATTTAGCCAGTTTTTTGTAACTTCAACATCATTATTTAATAAAACATAATACTCACTTTTAATTTCTGATAATCCAATATTATAACCTTTTGAATAACCATAATTTTTTTTGTTTTCAATAATTTTAATATGAGGATAATTTTTTCTAACAAAAACCAAAGATTCATCTCGAGAATTATTGTCAATGAGATAAATAGATGATATTTTGTTATTTGAATATTCTATAACTGATGGCAAATATTTTTTTAGAAGTCCTAACCCATTATAATTTAAAATTGCAATAGCAATTTTTTTATCTGACAACATTATTTAAATATATTTCCAATATCAAAACCTGGAATATTTGGCATAAAATTTCCAGTTTTTTCTTTAATAAATTCATTAGCCTTAACCTCAACTTCTTTCATAGCTTTATTCACTGCTGCAACGGTTAAATCCTCTACCATTTCAACTTCATTAGTAATACTTTTATCTATCTTTATTGAAATAACCTCTTTTTTTCCATTAACAATTACCTTTACCAAACCAGCACCAGATTCCGATTCAACTTTTATAGTGTCAAGTTGATTCTTAATTTCTTTCATTTTTTCTTGAGCTTCTTTGAATTTGCTCATCATTTTCATCATATCAAACATATTGTATCAATTTAATAATAAAAATTTTCCTTTTTGATTTACATTTTTATCATCCATGTAACACTTAATAATGTAAATATATGAACCTTGATTTACTTTACCATTATAAAAACCGTCCCAACCTATATTTATATCATTACTTTTAAAAACATTAATTCCATTTTTGTCATATATTTCTAAACTATAATTAGAAACTTTAATTTCAAAAGGTTTAAATTCATCATTTATCCCATCACCGTTGGGTGTAAATGCATTTGGGACAGGAATTGGATTATAGCTTCGATTAGAAACTGTGCAATTTTGATTTGATATAGATTTTTTACCGTCTTTATATCCAAAAACTCTATAACAATATTCTTTTCCTTTAATTAAATTATTCTTATCAATTATGCTCTCTTTTGATTCAGAAATTAATTTATTATCCTTCATAACATGAACAGAGTCAAATCCAGCCTCATCCTCATAGCTTAAATCAATTTTTATTCCATTATTAACTTCATAAGAATTTAGATATAATAAGAATATTCTGTCCTCAATTATTTCATTTTGACATTTATATTTTTTTCCAATACTTATGTATTTATCTGAATATGTTTTACTCTTTAAATAAATTTTGTGATCATTTAAATCTATGGTAGAGTTTGTAAGAAAAATTGAATCTGATTTTCCATCAATTTTTAAAGAGTAATTTGTACTTTTTTCAGGGCGGTAAAACAAAGAATAAATTGATCTATCATCAGATACTATCACAGAATCAATTAATTTTTGTGAATTTGAATCTATTGAAGACATAGAGAATGTGACTTCATAACAACTTTCATCACTATCACTAAATTTTCCTTTTATTAATCCATTAAATTTGTTTTCAGAATTTAAAAATCTTTCGTAATCCAAATTATTTATTCCTGAATTCAATGATTCTACCAAAGAATCATTTATATATAAGTTATATCCTTCATAGTAATTATCTATAATATTAATTTCTAATTGATTATACCTACAATTATTTATCTCAAAATCAATCACTTTAGATTCAAAAACTTCTATTTCTATAAAATCAATTTTTTCTATGTTATCTACATTTATTGCCTGAGCAATAATATATTTACCTGAATTAGAGTAAATATTTTTTGAATTAGAGGAAGGATTGAATATTGGATTATTGGGTTCATAGTTAAAATCATATTGAATTACTGTTGCTGAAGTGTCAACATTTTCATTTATTACCTCAATAAATAATGGAACACATCCCTTATTGACATTTACTTCAAATCTTCCGAGGTTACTAACTTGAGAATAAGAATTTAGAATAATGATTTGAACAAAAATTGATGATAAACAAAATCTAAGCATTATTAACAATTGAATTCATTTTTGAAATGATTTCATCAATAGATTTTTTTTCTTGTTTTCCTTTTTGCATATTTTTAATTGTATATAGATCAGAATTAATTTCATCTTCTCCAACTATTACAACGTAAGGAATTTTATTTTTATTTGCATATTTCAGTTGTTTTTTCAGTTTGAAGTTATCCGATATTAGATCAACACTAATATTATTTTCTCTGATTTTCTTAGCTATTTTAAGACATTGTGGTATGTATTTAGCATCTAGAAAAGATATTAATATTTTATTTTTTGAATAATTTGATTTTAGGATATCATTGTTAGCTAAAAGTTCAATTATTCTTTCAATACCAAATGAAATTCCTATTCCCGGCATACTTTTGACTCCAAACTTTTCAGTTAAGTTGTCATATCTTCCACCACCACAAAGGCTACCAAGATCATTATTTTTTGATTTGACTTCAAATATTGAAGATGTGTAATATGATAATCCTCTGGCGAGACTAAAATCTAAAGAAAAGTTTTTATTAAAATTTAAAATATTTTTTATTTCATTGATTCCTTCTATTCCAATTTTTGAACCACTAATCTTTTTCTCGATAAATGAAATTTTTTCATTATTTGTTCCTCTAAATTCAAAAATTTCAATTAAAGAAGTGATAGAGGATGAATTATAATTATTTATTTTAAGTTCATTCTCAAATTTTTCAATACCTATTTTATCAATTTTATCAATAATAACACACAACTCATTAAAATTATCAGAGATACCTAATATTTCTGTAATTCCTTGTAAAATCTTTCTATTATTTAATTTAAAATCGAAACTTTTAATCTTAAGTTTTTCAAAAATTGTATAAACAAGATCAATAATTTCTGCTTCACAAATTTTTGAGTCTGTTCCAATATAATCTACGTCACACTGATAAAACTCTCTAAATCTACCTCTTTGTGGTCTGTCAGCCCTCCAAACTGGTTGAATTTGATACCTCTTGAACGGTAATGTTAGTTTATCTTGATTCATTGATACGTACCTAGCTAAAGGGACAGTCAAATCATACCTTAATGCTTTATTAGATATTTTTGATTTTAACCTTTTTGGTACATTAAAATCATCTTTTTTTGAATCTTTTAGGAAATTACCTGAGTTAAGAATATTAAAAATTAATCTATCACCTTCATTACCATAATTTCCTACTAAAGTTTCAGTATTTTCAATTGATGGTGTCTGAATAGGCTTAAAACCATAAAGATTAAACACTTGCTTAAATTTATTTATAACATATTCTCTTTTCTCCATTTCATTTGGACCAAAATCTCTTGTTCCCTTAGGAAGTGAAGGTTTTATTCTATTCATATTTTTAATTTATACAAAGCTAGCAAATGATTTACATTATTTTTTATTTAAATTACGCCAATAATTAAAAAATAATGGCAGTAACTAGATTAGAAAGAAAAGGTAGAAGAAACGTTTCAAAGGCAAAAAGAGCAAAGCAAATTATAAAAAGTTTGAATGCGAAACCGGCAATAAAAAATGTTGATATTGAAGAGATAAAAAAAAGCTTTGCAAAAGCTTCAAAAAAGAATACAAAATAATCTATTTATAAAGTTTGATTACTTGCATGTCTTCAATTCTTTTTTTTATATTAAAAATTATCATCGTTTTTTCTCTTTGAAAACCTACTTTTCCCGCAGCTCCAGGATTGATATATAATAAATTAAACTTTTCATCATTTGCAACTTTTAGTATGTGACTATGTCCACACACTAAAATATCAGGTTTATTTTTTCTGATAAGATTTCTTGTTTTAGCATTATATACTTTTATTTTACCGGCTATATGAATAATTAAAATTTTAATATTTTTTATTTTAAAGAATTCAAATTCATTAACTTCACTTCTAACTATTTCACCATCAATATTTCCACTTACAGCTCTTGTAAATGATATATTTTTAATTTTATTTAATAAATCCAAAGATCCTATATCTCCAGCGTGCCATATTTCGTCACATTTCTTTAGATATCTCTCAGCTGTATCAGGTAAAAAATTATGTGTGTCAGATATTATCCCAATTTTCATACTCTAATAATAAATTAATGTCATCTACAACTTGTTTTGCTTCGAGTTTTAAAGTGCCGTTGTATATACCTCTCAATCTTTTATTTTGATCAACTAAAATAAAGTGTTCTGTATGGAGGAAATCAGAACTATCTCTATTAAAACCTAATTCTTCCTCTACAAAATAAGAATTTCTTGCCAAAGAATAGATTTCATCTTTTTTACCAGTTAAAAAATGCCAATTCGTTGACTTTATTTTGTTAAAGTCTTTGAATTTTTTGAGTTTATTGGTGTCATCAATCCATGGCATTACACTGTAAGATAAAATCATGACATTTGGATTATTTTTAAAATTATTATTAATAATTTTCATATTTTCAGTCATTGACGGACATATATTTATACAAGATGTGAAAATGAAATTTGCTACATGTATTTTTCCACTGATATCATTCTCAGTAATTTCGTTATTGTCTTGATTAATAAATTTAAAATCAGATATTTTGTGATCAATTTTATTTTCAACAATATTTTTATCCTTAATGAATATAGGCTCAAAATTTGCAGAGTTATAGTAAGGTAATATTGGTTCAACCTTATTATTACACGATATAATAATTAAAAGAATTTTAATATACAGGTATCTCCGATGCACTGCTCACGCATTTTTTTGTACCAAGTAATCCATATCTTCTGTTATCTTTAACAATATAATTTGACTTGATTTTTCCATTTGGAAACCAAACTTTTTGGCTTCCATGTTCATAGCCATTTTTGTAATTAAATTTTTCAAGCAATTCACCATTAATATTCCAAACTAGACTTTTTCCATGAAACTCATCATTAAAAAAAAATTTTTGAAATTTTTTCTTTCCGTTTTGATAATATCCAATGTATCTACCAGATTTTTTTCCTCGTATATAATATCTTTCTTCCATCAATTTTCCATTTTTATATTTTTGAATCATTTTACCATTTTTAAATCCATTTTTATAATTTGTAATTGATAAAGTATCTTTTGAATTAGTGTAAAATCTTACAACTTTTCCATTTAGAAGATTTTTGTTATATAATGCAGGCCTATTATAAATGTTAAGCAATTCATTTTCGTAATTGATAAATATTTTTTTTTTATGATTACAACTAGAAATCAAAAAAAACAATATAAAAAAATTAATTTGTGACTGTACCTGGAATTCCATAATATCCACTACCATTTATATATGGATCATCATTTGTTATATGATAATGATAAATTCCATTTGGAAACTCTTTTGTCTCATGAATATGGCCATGATATTCGTCAAGGTCAGAGCTTCGAAGATCTTTTTGATTCTCTTTTGGACCATAAACTGGATAACCATCAAGCAAAAAACCCATTAAAGCATCAGCTCCGAAATTTGTTGATAACCAAAAAGGTTCCATATGATAGTGATATCTACCATTTGAACCATTTTCTTGACCTGGGCCAATTGGTGCGGGGTGACCATTGTATTGATCAAAAGAATTTATCTCATTAGTCAAAGGACTCCCTCCTCCAGCGTACTGATTATAAAAAGGAACTCCATTCAAAGATACTCCTATAGGACCCATTGAGGTAGGCTGGTTTATATTGGATTTTGATGGTGTGTTTGGTATTTTGAATCTTATATCTAACTCTGAAATTCTATTTGGATTAAGTCTAAAGTTTTCCACAAATGGATTTGAATTATCGTATTCTTCATATTTTTCATCCTCCCAAATAGTATTTTCAAAATAAGGACTTTTGTGATCTGGAACACCAGTTGTATTAATAAAGACATAGCCGTTTTCAATATAAATTTCACTGCTAGTTCCGTATATTTTTTTATATATGTCTAAGGATATTGTAATGTCTGAACTTTCATTGTCTTCACAGTTTATTAGACATAAAGATTCATTCTTATCGTTGCAACTTGATAATAAAAATAATAAAACAATAATTTTTTTAAATTCCATTTAGGTTATTTGAGTACTTAATTTATTTTTTAATTTTTCTTATGCCAAATACAATTAGTTTTTTTTAATAAAATCATTTAAATGTAAATGGATTGAAATATCATATGATCTATTTTTCCAAATTTCTCCAACTACTTTTGAGATATTTGTTAGACCTCTTGTTGATTTTATTTCAAGAGAGATATAATCGTATAATTTATAACCAAAACCGTAAACAAAGCTGGTTTCTTTATTTTCAAAATCATCATTTGAAAAAGTGAATGAGGTTGGGGTTGAAGTTGTATTTAAATCAATATTTTTTGTTGATGCTTTAATATCTGTTTTAACATTTAGAATATTGCTTAGTTGTGGTCCTATGAAAAAGATAAAATTATTCATTTTAAAGCTTAGATGAATTGGATATTGTATATAGTTTAACTTATTTATAAATGATGTCCTGTTAACATCCTCAACAATTACTCCTTGGGATGAATAATTAAATCCACTTCTTAATCCAAGAAATGTTTTTACCCTTTTGTCATAATCATCTGGAAATAATTTAAATAAAATTTCAAGATTTAGGCCTAAGTTATAACCTGTGTATGAATTTACATCATAAGGAAGTCCTCCTATTGTATTATAACTTACACCAGGTATATTAATTAATGACTCAGATCTAAGAGTTTGTTCTGATAAAACTGGTCCTAATTTTATTCCAAATCTGAAATCTTGAGAATTAACAATAGTAGTTATAGAAAGTAATCCTATAGTTAAAAGTTTTTTAATCATAAAATCTAATAATAATTTAAAAATACCTATTTCTTTGAATTCAATTCAAATTTGAATGAAATATTTAATAATTAAATCTAATACTTAATGTTTTGTAATTAGATTAAATTTAATCTTTTAAATAGTTTAATTCATTACACTTTTATTTTTATGAAGAGTTTTACTAAACCATCTTTAATTATTAATAAGGATAAGTCCATTGATAATATTAAAAATATAAAACAGATAGCGGATAAAAATAAAATAAAATTAAGACCTCATTTTAAAACACATCAATCATTAGAGATTGGATGTTGGTATAAGAATCTAGGTATTGACAAAATAACAGTTTCATCTGTATCCATGGCAAAATACTTTAGTGATGAATGGGATGATATTCTTATCGCTTTTCCAATAAATATTCTTGAAATTGAAACCTTAAATAATTTTCCAAAAAAATGTAATCTTAGTCTTTTAGTTGATAATTTTTTTGTGATTGAATACCTTAAGAAAAATTTATTTAAAAATGTAAATATTTATGTAAAAATTGATGTTGGATATTCAAGAGCTGGAATTCGATACACTGATACTAAAGATATAGATAGTATAATTAAATTATGTTCTCTTTCTAAAAACCTTACTTTTAAAGGTTTTGTATCTCATTTTGGTAATACTTATAATTCAAAAAATAAAAAAGATATAGTTAAAATATTCAAAAGTTCAATAAAGAAAATTGAAAAACTTAAAGGAAAATATAATAATTATGAGTTTTCAATTGGTGACACACCTTCTAGCAGTTTAATTAATGCATATCCAAATTATATTAGTGAAATTAGACCAGGTAATTTTATATTTTATGATTTATTCCAGTATATAATAGGCTCCTGTAAAATTGAAGATATTGCTTTAAGGATGGTTTGTCCAATTGTATCTATTTATAGAAAAAGAAAAGAGATTTTAATATATGGTGGATCGGTGCATTTTTCTAAAGATTACATTAATCTTAACAATAATATTTGTTATGGGTTTGTATATGATTATAAGGACTTATGGAATGAAAAAAATAAAATTGGTTTAGTAAAATCATTATCTCAAGAGCATGGAGTTGTAGAAGTTGAAGACGTAAATTATTTTAAGGTTGGTGATTTAGTTAGTATAATCCCTGTACATTCCTGTTTGACTGTTGATAAAATGAAAGGTTTTTTTGTAGGAGAAGAAAAATTTTCAGTTATGAGTTAATCTAAACCATGGGTCAGTCTTTTCAGCGGTTTAAGTATTAGAATAACTAAAAAACCAAAAAGAAAGCAAAAGATGAATATTCCTAAAAATATTTCATACTCTCCTGCACTTTGGGCCAACTTTCCTAATTCTGCAGCTAGTTTATTACCAAATCCTGTACATGCAAAATAAGTTCCCATCATCAATGATGCATATTTAATTGGAGCAAGCTTCGTTATTAGCGCCATTACAGTAGGAGATGTACACAATTCTCCTATGGTGTGAAGCAAATAAGCAATTACTAGATAATACATTGCACTTGATCCATTTTTTTCAAATTCAGATGCAGCTTCAGCCATCACTAAAAATCCAAATGCCATAATTATGACACCGACAGCCATTTGAAATAACAATGCAGACTCTCTTCCTAATGACTTCCACCACGCCCAGAACTTTCCAACTAATACAGCAAATAATACTATAAAGCCAGCATTTAGAGATTGAAACCATGTTGCTGGTACCTCAAAATTTAACGATGAAATCATTCTGTCAGTTTTCTCAGAAGCATAAATATTCATTAATCCTCCTGCTTGTTCAAATGCACCCCAAAATACAATAACAATTAAGAATGATAGAAGAAGAACTTTAACTCTATCTCTCTCAATATTTGTTAGTGGTTTATTAATTACTTCTTTATTAGGGTTATCAGATTTTCCAATGAAGTCACCAACTCCAACCAAATATTTTTGTCCCCACATAAAAACAAGTTGGCCAAGCAACATTCCTATACCTGCTAAACCAAAACCGTAATGCCATCCCCATTTTTCTCCTATTCCACCTATTATTAATGCTGATAAAAATGCGCCAATATTTATACCCATGTAAAAGATTTTGAAACCTATATCTTTTTTATCTTCATCATTATATAAACCCCCTACCATAGTAGAAATATTAGGTTTTAATCCGCCCACTCCTAGAATAATGAATCCCAGGCCGGCATAAAATGCTATTAGATTATCAATTGCAAGTATGCTGTGACCCAATACTAGAAGTGCCCCACCGAGCATCACTGTCTTTTTTTGACCAAGAAGATTATCTGCAATCCAACCTCCTGGAATACCAGCAACGTAAACAAGCATTGTATACCAACCATATAAATATAATGCTTCTTCATTTGTCCATCCATAGCCAGGATTTTCGCTTGTGGTTTCAGATATTAAAAATAATACAAGAAGAGCTCTCATTCCATAATATGAAAATCTTTCCCAAAGTTCTGTAAAGAAAAGTACATATAATCCATAGGGGTGTCCGAAAATTGTTTTTTGATTTTTCATATTATCAGATCAATTTAAAAAAAATAATCTTTGAAACTTAATATTCTAATTTTAAAATTTTAAATTCCATTCTAAATGGAATATTTCAACGATTTCTTATCAAGAGTATTAAATATAATATCTGAGTTTCTTTTTATTTTTAATCGGACACTTTTTAAGATTGGTGACTCAGAGGTAAGTATTGGAACAATTGTTATATTTTTTGCCAGTTTCTATCTACTAATAGTTGTATCAAAAAATGTTAGACTTCTTTTATTAAATAGGATTTTAGCCAGGTCAAAACTAAAAAAATCATTCAGAGAGTCTATAGCAAATGGAGTTAGAATAACAATGATGCTTATAGGTACAATCATTATCATACAGGCTGTTGGAATTGATTTGAGTGCTTTAAGTTTACTTGCTGGAGCTTTAGGTGTTGGTATTGGTTTTGGATTTCAAAAAGTTACAGATAATTTAATTAGTGGATTGACTATACTAGTAGAAGAACCAATTAAGGTAGGTGACAGGGTAGAAGTAGGAGAGGTTAGTGGTGATATTGTTAATATTTCATTAAGGTCTACAACTATTGTAACTAATGATAATATATCCATAATCGTACCTAATTCAGAGTTTATTTCAAGCCAGGTAATTAACTGGAGTCATAACAACAGAATAATAAGATTTAGAATACCTGTAGGAGTAAGTTATGAAGAAGATCCTGAAATTATTAAAAAATTATTAATGGAGGTTGCAGATGAAAATCTTAATGTTCAAAAGGAACCTAAACCTAGAGTTTTTTTTGAAAAGTTTGGAGATAGTTCATTAGATTTCAAGCTTGGTATTTGGACTTCTTCTCATACTGACAAACCTGAATTCATCAAAAGTGAAATTAATTATGCAATCTTTAAAAAGTTTAAAGAAAATAATATTAAGATACCTTTCCCTCAGAGAGATGTTCACATTAAATCAAAGACTGATTGAGAAATTTATCAATTATATTTTTCTTATTAATTTCTATGAAAACGTATTCTCAAGAAAATAATTATTTCTACGAGATTAAAGATTTTGAAGAAAATTATTCAGAGAATGCTATAATTTCTAGATTTCTACATGCTGTAGGATTTAGGTACTACTGGGCTACTGAAGGTTTAAGGGAAAATGATCTTATATACAAACCGTCCGTTACTGGAATTTCTACTAGAGAAACTCTTGAACACATATATATATTAGCTATAATTATTAATAGTGGAATGAAAGATACTGAGGTCATGAGATCTGAGTCTTATCCTGAATTATCATTTGAGGAATTAAGAGAAAACACATTAAAACTTACTAAAGAATCAATTGATATAGTTTTAAAATACGATGAAAATGATTTTCAAAAATCTAAAATAAGATTTGATAAAAATACATTTGATTTTTATAATCTTTTTCATGGTCCAATTTCTGATTCGCTATATCATATAGGACAAATTGTCTCTTACAGGAGATCATCAGGAAATCCACTTTCAAGTGGTGTTAATCATTTTCTTGGTAAAAAGATGTAGATTTAAATCACTTGATTGCTGAAACTCCTGTAATTTTCTTTCCTATTATTAGTGTATGAATTTCATCAGTACCCTGGTATGTCACTAAAGCTTCAAGATTATTTATATGTCTCATAATTGGGTATTCACCTGTGATTCCCATTCCACCAAGAATTGATCTGGATATTTTTGCAACTTTACAAGCCATTTCTACATTCACTTTTTTTGCTAAAGATATTTGTTCAAAAGAAGCATCTCCGTTGTCCATAAGTGTTCCTAATCGCCAAGTTAAAATCTGAGATTTAGTTATTTCGGTAATCATTTTGACTAATTTATTTTGTATGAGTTGATAAGAATTAATTGATTTACCAAACTGATTTCTTTCATTTGAGTATCTAAGTGCAACATCATAACACTCCATTGCTATTCCTAAACTTCCCCATGCAACTCCAAATCTTCCAATATTTAATCTGTCAAATAATATCTTAATGTTATCAGTCTCTGTAAGAATATTCTTTTTTGGAACTTTCATATTTTGAAATATTAATTCACCAGTCTCAGAAGCTCTAAATGACCATTTTTTTTCAATTTTAGCAGTACTAAAACCTTCAGTATTTTTTTCAACAATGAATCCAGCATATTTATTTGATTTATTTTTTGCCCATATTACTGCCACATCACAGATTGGTGCGTGACCAATCCACATTTTTGATCCGTTTACTATATAACAATCTTTTTCTTTGGAATAGTGACTTTTCATAGAAGAAGGATCTGATCCGTGATTTGGTTCTGACATTCCAAAGCTTCCTAATAATTCACCACTAGCAAGTTTTGGTAAATATTTTTGTTTTTGAGCATCTGAACCCAGTGTGTAGATTGTATTCATTACCAGAGATTGTACTGAACTTAAAACTCTAATTGATGAATCACCTCTTTCCAGTTCCTGCATCATTAAACCATATGAGGTTAAATCTATCTCTGATCCACCAAAATTTGTAGGTAAAAATCCACCAAATCCACCTATTTCAGCTAATTTCTTTACAATATCTTCTGGGAAATCACCAGATAGGGCACAATCTTCAATTATAGGGCTTACATTCTCTTTTACCCATTCCCTAACAGTATCTCTTATTAGTAACTGTTCCTCATTAAATAACGTATCAATATTATAAAAATCAGGAGACTTAAAATTATCTTTTTTCATTTTTTATTATGCATTTACAAATTAATATTGCTGAAATAAAAAGTACCCAGAGATAAAGCTTTTCTCTGCTTAATTTTAAATTTAATTAAAAAATGTCACAAAATAATATTGCAATTATATATGGATCTGATACTGGAGCTACAGAGAATGTTGCAAAGAGCATACATGAAAAAATAGGAGAGAATAAAATAGATTTATTAGAAGTTAATTCTTTATCACCTGAGGATTTCAGAAAATATAAAATAATCCTCATTGGTGTTCCGACATGGTATATAGGTGAACTTCAAAGTGATTGGGATTATTTCTTTCCTGAATTTAAAAAAATAGATTTTACTGGAATTAAAACTGCATATTTTGGTTTAGGTGATCAACTTGGCTATCCTGACAGTTTTGTTGATGGTATTGGTATATTAGCAGAGGTAGTCTTAAAAAATGGTGGTGAGGTTTTTGGATCATGGTCATCTGAAGGTTACGATTTTGATGAATCACTTGGTGTTAATCCTGATGGTGATTTTTATGGACTAGTAATCGATGATGATAATCAACATGAAATGACGGATGAGAGAGTTGATAAGTGGTTATCTCAAATAAAACCTCATTTAGTAGCTTAACTCCATAATTGTGGGCCCACCAGGACTTGAACCTGGGACCTACCGGTTATGAGCCGGGCGCTCTAACCAACTGAGCTATGGGCCCTAAAATTAAGTTGATATTAAAATAATTTCAACCCTAACAAAATTATATAGATTTAATCAAAACTATAATTTTCATAGAAACTTTATATCAAAATCACTTTTTAATTATAAGTTTCTTAATTGTAGTTTTTGAATTAATATAAATTATTATATAGTATATGCCTTCAACTAAATGATGAATATTAATATTATCAATATTTCTATAAATTTTTGATACAATAATACCGTTGATATCAACTAAAAATAGTTTATCAATTTTTTGGTCAAAATAAACCCTACCATCAGTAGGATTTGGATACATAATGATTTTGTTTTCTGATTTATCAACTTTGGTTATTAAACCATCTGTTTTTCCAAAAATTGGTCTAATAATTAAACTTCCATTTATAACTTCATTTTGGTTCCATTTACCATCTACCTTAAAGAAAATTTTGTCATTTGATTCATTGTTCTTATCTAAACCGACTGGTAAAAATGTGTCACTATTTTGCTTGAATCCAATATAAAATGTGTCTTCGACAATTAGAGGAGGTGTTAATTTAAAAGTAGTAATTTTATTATTAAAATCAATAATTTTTTTTTGATCGAATAATTTTTCTTGATTAATATTTTTATATCCTACTAAGTTTATATCTCCATCATAAGAATTATTAATTAAAGGAAATAAAATTGCTATATGTGTTAAGGTATCTTTTTTAAGTGTGTAATATTTTATTACAAGTTCTGAGTTTTTTTGATTGAGTCCAGCAGCATATTCAGCTTTACCATCGTCATAGGAATAAAAATTAGAAAATTTTATTAAAGAAAAGGAAGTATCATTATTTAAGTAATTTTTATTTTCAAATGATAAATCTCCAGATGTTATATAAAAAATTAAATTTAAATTTAATGAGTCCTTGTCAGTACTAAATCTAGTTACATCTACTCTCCTTGTTTTAATTGACCTTGTTTCAAAGCCATTAAGTATAGGACTAAGTTCTTCTCCAGTAATAATATCAATGGGTTTATCAATTTCATTTGAAAAAGCCTTGAAAAAATAATTGATTGGTTGAATATTACTATCCAAATTTTTAATAGAAACTTCCATTGAATCTAAAATTTCCATTGAATTTTCGAAATGGTCAATAGGTATTGAAACATATTCTGAAAATATTTTACTATTTATATTTGTTAATGTTCTGTCGATAAAAGTTGAGTCAAATTTACTTCTATCGTTATTTATATATATGTAGTCAATTACCCAACTATCAAATGGCCCTTCTGAATTTCCGATATTTGAAAATTTGAATTTAAAATTATCATGTAAAAATTTATCTTCAACATTAATAATTTCATATTGAAAGTTATTTCCTTTAAAATTTTCAATTCCACCAACTGTAAACCATACCATTTCCCAGATTTGATTACTATTTAAAAATTCTAGTTTGAGTGAATCTTGATAATCAGGAAGCTCTCCATTAATATTAAAATTCCAGAAAAAACTCATATAAATGGTTTTGTTATTAATGTAATTTTCAATATTGATTGGAGATGACATTAGAACATCTGATTCACCATAACCATTTAAATGACTATAAGGAGATCCATAAGAATCTAAACCATCAAATTCAATAACATTAATACTTGGTGCATTGTTATTACCATAATTCTTAATTGATTTTCTATCAAATATTAACCATCTATTATTATTAGAATTATTTGCTGAAAAGTCATCCCAAAACGGTAAAGAAGTTGTATCGCTTATATGAGTATTTAGATTAAATAGATTATTATTATTATTATTATTATTATTATTATT
>MDTB01194054.1_pt1 | contig 30109 bp, 32 predicted proteins | sample 811161 | NCBI WGS metagenome assembly MDTB01 (sample SAMN05326650, study PRJNA326480) | marine metagenome | isolation source: seawater | place: Mediterranean Sea | collected 2009 | reverse complement strand
TGAACAGCCATAAAAAAAGACCAACCTGAATGTTGGCCTTTTAAATTATTTGGTGGCGGGGGGGAGATTTGAACTCCCGACCTTCGGGTTATGAGCCCGACGAGCTACCAGACTGCTCTACCCCGCGTCGTCCTCCAAAATCATACACATCGGTGTCGCGTGACACCAAAAAGCTTCAGCTTTCCCGAAAACGAAGTTCACCGGCGACTTCGAGGTTCACGCCTGGGTTGATGATCAAAACCTGCTCCTCCAACTCCTGCAGGCCCATCGGGGTGAGCCACTCAAGCTGCCGCAGCAGATGCAGTGCCACGGCCTTCTTGGCACGTTTCGAGCCATCCTCAACCTTGATGGCAACGCCCAACCCTTCACCGATCCGACTCAGGCACTGGATTCCCTCAGACCCACCCTTGCTGAGCACCTGGCCATGGCTGCGTCGCATCAGTTCCGTATCGAACCGCCCATCGCCAGCGATCAGCTCCGGATGCGCCAGCATCGCCCTTGAGATCTGTTCAAACTCGGCCTGCCGCGATGCACCGAGGTGGGCGTAGAGAAGCGCCATCTGCGCAAGCTGAAGCCGAAGGGTTGGCGCGCCGCAGTCATCTCTGGCAGCCACAAGCTCTTCAGCAGGCAGCCCAAGCAATTCAGCAACCCGGCGGTTCACCTCCACCTGCAGGGGATGGTCGCTCTGGAGGTAGTTCTCGATTGGCCAGGCCATTTTTCGGCTCGTGGCCAGAAAAGCCGCATGCTTCCCCGAGCAATTGTGCTGGAGGGGACTATCCGCACCCTCTGGGATCGGACACTGAAGCTGCGAAGCCTCAAGATCCGCTTTCCAGAGCAGCTTGAACGCCTCCCGGGCATGGGTATTGGTGCCGGCATGGGAGGCACAACTGATTGCGACACCTCGATCACCCACCTCCATCTGCTCAGCGGCACCGCTGCTGAGGAACGGCAGAGCCTGAAAGGGCTTCAGGGCGGAACGGATGAAGGTTTCGAAACGGGGATCACCTGCACACATCAGCACGCGCCCGCGGCCATCACAGACCACGGCATGAACGCGATGCAGCGACTCACTGATGCAACCCCGTTTCAGCGTGACCTCCAGAGGAGGGGTTCCCGAACGCTTTGCAGCGCTGAACCCGGGGGTAAGGGGCATGCTCAACAGCAACCTGGCTTCAGAGAGCCTGACAGAGGCTCGCACCCCCGAGCATCAAGCCCGTGGCAAGGGCCATGGCGCGTCCAAGGCGGCCAAGAATCGGTCGAACCTCATAGCGGGCGACCAGAAGATCCCGCTCTCTCCAGGACAGAGGTTTCTCCCAGATCTGACCGTCGTACCAACCAGATTCCTCATAATCGACTGTTTCAGCAAGCAAACGTTTCATCACGTAGGTCCAGCCCAGCCACTGACGCATCAACAGCAACAAAGGCAGCACAAGGGCCGCTACGGCTCCGGCAGCGACGAGTCGGGGTGGGTCATTTTTCAGCGTCCAGCTGCCGCTTGCCACAAGGGTGCTGACGGGTAGAAGCATCAGCCAGCTGATCAGCAAGGCGCGCCGCAGATGGGGACACTCACCAGCCGGCCATGAAAAAAACCAGGATCGGCTGAGCTGTTCGAACTCCTCAAGAGGTCTCTGCTCAGGAGGAACTGGGCAGGCGACGGCTTCAGACATTCAGCAACCGCAATCAATCCGAACTTAGAAACGTTCGGCTTTCCCCGTGACTCCAAAAAGATTCCAAGTCGTAGTAACCACGTTCGCCTGGCTGCAGCACATGAACGATCAGTTCGCCGTAATCGAGCAGTGCCCAGCGCCCCTCACTGACACCCTCCTTGCGCAGCGGACGTCGTTCCGCCTCCGCCTCCAGACGATCTTCAACGGATCCAGCGATCGCCCTGACTTGCACATCGGACTGACCTCCGGCGATCACCATCCAATCCGCCAAACTCGAAACCTCGTCCACACGGATCAATCGAATATCGGACGCTTTTCGATCGTCACAGGCATCGGCAGCGAGTTCGGCCAGCTGGACGCTATCCATACACGTTCTCGCTGGTCACTGAACTCCTGGAGCCCTCCTGTTGGGCCATCTCGGCGCGAGCCTTGCTGGCACTCTTTCTCAAGGCCTCCAGCCGGTCTTCGTAGAAACCGCGTTTGCGCTTCTTGCGTGTCTGCTCGACCAGCTCCTTGAGAGCACCCCCAAGACTGCGATAAGCGTTAGGAACGCTGTAGCCGAAACGGCAGGCCAGGTCGATGGCGCGCTCATCTGCAGTGATCGCATCCTGCAGGCGTTTCTCGGAGTTGTTCTTCAGGTACAGCCTGTAGCCAGCAAAACCGGACAGCCCAAGGGCCATGAGCAACAACAGGCCGTCCTGCACCCAGAGCTCACCGATGGCGCCGCCCAGCCCGATCGCCAGAGCCGCCATTTCCCAGCCATCGCGGGGGATGGTGTCGTTCTGGATGCGGCCGACCTCATGCCAGAACAACAGATTGCGGTGATCGAGCGCCAACTTGTCCCAGGGATCAAGATCGACCTGGATCTCCACCTCGTCGCGACCGATTTCCTCAAGGGTGATCAACGGTGGATCGACCGCAGCTGCGGACTCCACGAACACCCAGCTCTGCATCTCCGGTGGCAGCAGCCCCTTGAGGCGCTGGAGCTCACTCATCGTGTCCGTGATCTCGATCTTTATTAAAGGTAGCGAGGCTCCGGCGCCGAAACGCTCTCACGTCGACCCCTGCACTGCTGCATGGGAAGCTGTTTTTGTTTGGCCGTTCCTCCAAGCCCATGCCCCGGCGGACCGATCTGCGTCGCATCCTTCTGCTGGGATCTGGTCCGATCGTCATCGGCCAGGCCTGTGAATTCGACTATTCAGGCACCCAGGCCTGCAAGGCCCTAAGAGCCGAAGGGTTCGAGGTGATTCTCGTCAATTCGAATCCGGCGTCGATCATGACCGACCCCGGCATGGCGGACCGCACCTACATCGAACCGCTCACACCCGATGTGGTCGCACGGGTGATCGACATCGAACGCCCCGATGCCCTGTTGCCGACGATGGGTGGGCAGACCGCCTTGAACCTGGCGGTCAATCTGGCTGAAAACGGAACCCTGGAGCGCTTCGGTGTCGAGCTGATTGGAGCCGATCTGCAAGCGATTCAGAAGGCGGAGGACCGGCTTCTGTTCAAGCAGGCGATGGAACGGATCGGGGTGCGGGTCTGCCCCTCCGGAATCGCTTCATCACTGGAAGAGGCGGAGGCGGTCGGTGCGGCGATCGGCAGCTTTCCCCGCATCATTCGCCCGGCCTTCACCCTCGGCGGCAGCGGTGGAGGCATCGCCTACAACCCTGAGGAATACGCCGCCATCTGCAAGAGCGGCCTGGAGGCGAGTCCTGTTTCTCAGATCCTGATTGAGCAATCCCTTCTTGGCTGGAAGGAATTCGAGCTGGAGGTGATGCGCGATCTGGCAGACAACGTGGTGATCGTCTGCAGCATTGAGAACCTGGATCCCATGGGGGTGCATACGGGTGACTCGATCACCGTGGCCCCGGCTCAAACACTCACGGATCGCGAATACCAGCGTTTACGCGATCAGTCGATCGCGATCATTCGTGAAATTGGCGTCGCCACTGGCGGAAGCAACATTCAGTTCGCGATCAACCCAGCCGACGGCGATGTGGTGGTGATCGAAATGAACCCGAGGGTGAGTCGATCATCCGCCCTCGCCAGCAAAGCAACCGGCTTCCCCATCGCCAAGATCGCCGCCCGCCTCGCCGTTGGCTACACCCTCGACGAAATCCTCAACGACATCACAGGCAAAACGCCGGCATGCTTTGAGCCGACCATCGATTACGTGGTCACCAAAATCCCTCGGTTCGCCTTCGAGAAATTCCGTGGAAGTCCAGCGGTGCTGACCACATCGATGAAATCCGTGGGTGAAGCGATGGCCATCGGTCGCTGCTTCGAGGAGTCATTCCAGAAAGCTCTGCGATCTTTGGAAACCGGACTCTCGGGCTGGGGAGGAGACCGGCAGGAACCGGACTTCAGCGACAGCGAGATCGATCGACGCCTGCGCACTGCCTCTCCGGATCGGATCCTCACCGTGCGGACGGCGATGTTGCGTGGCCGCAGCGACAGCACCATCAACGCCCTCAGCGGCATCGACCCCTGGTTCCTGGCCAAACTGCGGGGGCTGATCGCAGTGGAACAGGATCTGCTGCAGAGCCGGAGCCTTGAGGAGCTCGACGTCGAGGCTCTGTTCACGCTCAAACAACTGGGATACTCCGACCGCCAGATCGGCTGGGCCACCAGCAGTGATGAATTGCAGGTGCGTTGTCACCGGCATGCCCTCGGCGTACGGGCAGTGTTCAAAACCGTTGACACCTGTGCGGCGGAGTTTGCTTCCACAACGCCCTACCACTACTCAACCTACGAACGTCCGATGCAGCGCATTGATGCGGATGGACGTCTCATCACCTTGGCTCCATCAACCGAGGTGGCTCCGCCGCAAGGCGACAGAAAGATGATGATTCTTGGTGGAGGGCCGAACCGCATCGGTCAGGGCATCGAGTTCGATTACTGCTGCTGCCATGCCTCCTTTGCAGCACAGGAACAGGGAATCACAACGGTGATGGTGAACAGCAATCCGGAAACGGTGTCCACCGATTACGACACGAGCGACAGCCTGTACTTCGAACCACTCACCCTTGAGGACGTCCTCAACGTCATGGAAGCGGAGCAACCGGATGGCCTCGTGGTGCAGTTCGGCGGGCAAACACCCCTGAAACTCGCGATCCCTTTGATGCGCTGGCTCGACAGTGAAGACGGCAAAGCCACCGGAAGCAAGATCTGGGGAACGTCTCCGGAATCCATCGATCGCGCCGAGGACCGCGAACAATTCGAAGCGATTCTCAGCGAACTGGACATCCGTCAGCCTCGACATGGACTTGCCCGTAGCGAAGAGGAAGCTCGTCGTGTCGCCGAAGGCGTTGGCTACCCGGTGGTGGTACGTCCCTCCTACGTCCTGGGTGGTCGTGCGATGGAGGTGGTGTTTGATCAAAACGAGCTGAATCGCTACATGCAGGAGGCGGTTCAGGTGGAGCCTGATCACCCGGTCTTGATCGACCAGTACCTGGAGAACGCCACGGAGGTGGACGTCGATGCTCTCTGCGATGCCGACGGAAACGTGGTGATCGGCGGACTGATGGAGCACATCGAGCCGGCCGGGATCCATTCCGGAGACTCGGCCTGTTGTCTTCCGTCCGTTTCTCTTGGAGAAGAGGCCCTAACCACAATCCGGAGCTGGAGCCGGGGCCTGGCCTTGGCACTCCAGGTGAAAGGACTGATCAATCTTCAGTTCGCCGTTCAACTGGATGCCGATGGCAATGAAGTCGTCTACATCATCGAAGCGAATCCCCGCGCTTCCCGCACTGTGCCCTTCGTTGCCAAGGCGACCGGCCAGCCGTTAGCGCGGCTTGCCACACGCTTGATGGCCGGAGAAAGCCTCAGCGAGGTTGGGCTCACCGAGGAGCCGAAGCCTCCTCTTCAGACCATTAAGGAAGCGGTTCTGCCCTTCCGGCGCTTTCCGGGATCAGACACGGTGCTGGGGCCAGAGATGCGTTCCACAGGCGAAGTGATGGGTTCAGCGAGCAGTTTTGGCATGGCCTACGCCAAAGCCGAACTGGGAGCTGGAGAAGCACTGCCCACAGAGGGCACAGTGTTCCTCTCCACCCATGACCGCGACAAGCACGCCCTGGTGCCAGTCGCAGCGCGTCTGATCGAGCTTGGCTTCAAGCTCATCGCCACCAGTGGAACCTCCCAGGCTCTTCAGCAGGCGGGACTCTCAGTGCTGCCTGTCCTCAAGGTCCATGAGGGTCGCCCCAACATCGAGGACATGATCCGGTCCAAACAGGTGCAGCTGGTAATCAACACGCCGATCGGTCGTCAGGCCGCCCATGACGACAAATACCTGCGACGTGCAGCACTCGATTACGCCGTCCCGACGGTGACCACCCTGGCTGGAGCGAGGGCAGCTGTTGAAGCCATCACAGCCCTGCAGGATCAACCCAGCCTCAGCATCAATGCTCTCCAGGACATTCACGCCGTTTCCAGATAACAGCTCACTCCTCTGAATCTGTAGTGTGATTCTCTTCGCCGAATCGCTGTGACCGTCTCCGCTTCTGCTCCAGTCAGCCCTGGCACGGACTGCCGAGATTCCTTCCGCAGAGCCTACGAAAATCGCTACACCTGGGCACCTGGTTTCGGGGGCTATCGAGGTCGCTGCATCTGGGAGCAGGGAGATCGCCGGGAAGAGGGAACCTTTCAGGTCGGAGCAGATCTGAAGGCTTCAGTGGACGGTATCGACGATGCCGAGGTTCTCAAGGCGATGAACTCCCAGCTCTGGGAAGTGGCGATTCATCGTGTCCGCCGCAGTTTTGAGCAGACCCATGGGGCGAACACGTTCACCGCAGGCGATACGGATTCAGTGGGAACTGAAGTGATTGTTGGCGGTAAGGGAGAAGGGGACCGTTACCGCATCAAGGATGACGTGGTCACCATGGTGCATCGCCACATCCACGGCACCGTCGTCACGATTTACACGACCGAGGTCACCGAGACCGGCGCTGGATATCTCAGTCACACCTACACCAGCCAATACGCCGACCCGGCAACGGGGGAACTCCGCGGAGGGCGTAGCAGCTTCACCGACACGTTTGCACCTCTTCCGAACGATGGTCCCTGGGTTCTTCAGCAACGCGTGATCGACAGCGACGCCAACGGCGATGCACCTGCCGGAAGCCAGACATTCCGTTTCGAAAATCTCGAAGCCCTTTGAATTGGATTGCCGTTACTGGATGCCTGTGACACCATCTCCAAACGTTTTTCAGTTTGGGGATGGAGGTCTTCGACAGCGCAGTCAGTGAAATCAATGGTCCAATCAACAGCCTTGTCTGGGGGTGGCCCACCGTCAGCCTGATCGCCATCACGGGCGTGGTGCTGATGCTTGGTCTGCGTTTCATGCCGATTCAGAAGCTTCCCTACGGCGTACGGATGCTGCTGGAACCATCGGATGGCGAGAACGAAGGGGAGATCTCGCCGTTCCAGGCCTTGATGACCTCCCTCTCCGCCACCATCGGCACCGGAAACATTGCTGGCGTGGCTGGTGCCATCGCCGTGGGCGGCCCCGGAGCAGTGTTCTGGATGTGGGTGATTGCCGTGTTCGGCATCGCCACCAAATACGCAGAGGCCCTCCTGGCGGTTCATTTCCGTGAGACCGATGCCCAGGGCAACCATGTCGGTGGCCCGATGTATTACATCCGCAACGGCCTCGGCCAGGGCTGGAGCTGGCTGGCAGGACTCTTCGCCGTCTTCGGCATGCTCGCCGGCTTCGGCATCGGCAATGGTGTGCAGGTGTTTGAGGTTTCCTCTGCTCTCGAAACCGCCGGGGTCCCCAGAGTGGTCACCGGCGTCGTGCTGGGTGTTTTGGTCTTCGCCGTGATCATCGGCGGAATCCAACGGATTGCCCAGGCCGCCTCGGCCATCGTGCCGCTGATGTCGGTGCTGTACGTGGTCGCCTGCATCGTGGTGCTGCTGATCAACATCGGCAGCGTTCCAGGCGCCATCGGGATGATCTTCAGCAATGCCTTCAGCGGAGAAGCCGCAGCAGGAGGTGCCTTCGGCCAGGTGGTGCTGATGGGATTCAAACGCGGCATCTTCTCCAACGAAGCCGGCCTCGGCAGTGCTCCGATCGCCCACGCCGCAGCCAACACCCATGATCCCGTTCGTCAGGGCACCGTGGCGATGCTGGGCACATTCATCGACACCTTGATCATCTGCACGATGACGGCCCTGGTGATCATCACCACCACCGGTGAGTCCCTGATCAACGGCACCAACGAGCTGAGCGGTTCGAACCTTTCGATTGCTGCGTTCAACACAGGCCTGCCGGGAAGCGGCATCGTGATCACGATCGGACTTGTGGTCTTCGCTTTTACAACCGTTCTGGGTTGGAGTTTCTACGGAGAACGCTGCACCGCCTATCTGTTCGGCACCGGCGCCATCCTTCCGTTTCGACTCCTCTGGGTCGCGATGGTGGTCTTTGCTTCGATCGCCGGAACAAGCGGTGCTGTCTGGGGAGTCGCTGACACCCTCAATGGCTTGATGGCCCTTCCGAATCTGGTGGCGCTGTTATTGCTCTCAGGAACGGTGTTCCGCCTCTCCAGGGATTACCGCTTCAAGAGCGCGGGAGAGACGGATCCGAACTAGTTCAATCAGCTCTGGCCGTCTGGAATCGCAGCCACCGACTGCAGCTTTTCGTTCAGCTGCATCGCCATGCTCTGACGACCGACGGCCAGCACTTTGAGGGTGTCCTCATGCATGCGGAGCTGGGCATCGGCCACCTGCATGCCACGCACCAACTCCTTGAGCTCGTCTGGAAGCGTGTTCAGGTCATATCGCTTGCCTTCAAAGGTCAAGACGGGATTGGGGTTGTTGGCTGCAGAGTCAGTCATCATTCGTCGCCGGGGAGGGATCGATGCCGGCGCGCCGATCGTAGTGGCGCTCAGCAGCGGCGCTCAGGGATTCTGCAGATCCCTGATGAATTGCCTTTCGCAGAGCTCCCGGTAACGCCCACCACGTTGCATTAACGCGTCATGGCTGCCTCGGTCCACGATGGATCCCTTCTCGAGAACCACAATCTGATCGGCTTCCTGAACCGTTGCCAGACGATGGGCAATCACGAGAACGGTGCGTCCCGACATCGCCTGCTTCAAACCAACCTGCACCGCTGCCTCGGCTTCAGCATCGAGAGCGCTGGTGGCTTCATCCAGCAGAAGCAAGGCCGGATTCCCCAGGACGGCCCTGGCGATGGCGATTCGCTGCAGTTGTCCTCCGGAGACATTGCTTCCCCGCTCCTCCAGCAGGGTTTCGTAGCCGTGGGGGAGGCTCTCGATGAACCCATCAGCATTGGCCAGCCGTGCCGCTTCCATCACGTCAGCATCGCTGGCGCGACGACCGAAACGGATGGCCTCGGCGATGCTGCCGGAAAAGACCGTGGTGCGCTGGGGCACCAGAGCCACCTGACGTCGCAGATCACGTGCCCGCAAAGCGCTCAGATCATTTCCATCGAGCAGGATCCGACCCTGCTGCGCGGAGTTGAAACGCAGCAGCAATGAAAACAGCGTGCTCTTGCCAGCACCGGACGGACCAACCAGAGCCAGCACCTGACCAGCCTTCACCTCGAGGTTGAGATCCTGGAGCACGGGTTGGGCCGGGTCATACCCGAAACACACTCCCTGCAAATCCAAATCGCCTCGCAAGTTGCCGAGAGCGATTGCATCGGCCGGATCAGCCGCTTCCTGCGGCTCCCTCTCGATCTGGCGAAGCCGTTTCAGGGACGCCTGTCCCTGCTGGAACTCATTGAAGTTATTGGTGACGTGGGCAATGGGGTCAATCAACACCACCAGACCGGTGAGATAGCTGCTCAGCCCTGCGATGGTGAGATCACCGCTCTCAATCCGCCAGGCGGCCAGCGCCAGCACGGAGAACAGTCCCACCACCTCGATCATCCCGACAACAGGATGCTGGAGAGCCACCAGGTTGTAGGTGCGGTGACGCGCCTGACGGTGCTGGTCGATCTCACGTTCAAAACGATCCTGAAGCCAGGGTTCTGCCGCGAAGGCCCGCACCAATGGAAGACCTTCAATGGCCTCACCGAGCAGGCCGGCAAGCTCACTCACTTTTTTCTGGCTTCGCTCTGTGGCCGCCATCACACGCGCCCCGAACAGACTGACCAACCAGACGATCAGTGGTGCGAGGAGGACAATGCTTGCCGTCAGCTTCCAGTCAAGCCAGAGCATGTAGCCAAGGACGGCCAGAAGCTGGAGCGCGCTTGGCACGGTGTCGTGGATGCTTTTGTAAAGCACTTCGCTGACACGGTCGGCATCTTCCGTAAGCCGGTAGGTGAGATCACCAGCAGACAGTTTTTCCAAGGCCCCCAGTTCCACGGTCTGCAGCCTGCGGAACACGTCGCTTCTCAGCTTTTGACTCACCTGTAGAGCCGGTCCGGCCAGAAGCGAGTCCTGACCGAACTGAGCCAGCTTCTGAACCGCGAAAATGACGACCCCCTGGGCGATCAGCAGCAGCACCTTGGGCAGATCCCTGGAACTCAAGGAGGGGAAAAGCTCACCGGCCAGGTTGAGCAGCAGAAGGAAGCTGCTGACGTACAGCAACATGCACGCAAGGCCTGCGATCAGCTGCCGCAGATGGGGGCGCAGTAACGGCAGCAGCCGTCGAAAGCCTGCCTGTGAGGGAGAAAGCATCCCGGCACAGTATCAATGGGATACCGGTGCTCCACAGCGATGAAGCTTGACCAATTCCTCAAATGGATGGGCTGGGTGGCAACCGGCGGAGAAGCCAAACACCACATTCAGACTGGGGGAGTCTCCGTCAATGGAGCGGTCGAGACGCGCAGAGGCCGACAGCTCCAACCGGGGGATCGGGTCAACCTCGCGGGGGAAGAAGCGATCGTCGGCGACGAAACTTCAACAACACCGTAAGTTGGCCGGCAGTTCTGCTGAGGGTTGAGGGGTGCGCAGACGGGTGATCGCCGGCAACTGGAAGATGCATATGACCTGCTCCCAGGCCAGGGACTACATGTCTGCCTTCCTACCTCTGGTCGCCGATGCGCCCGATGACCGTGACATCGTGCTGGCGCCACCGTTCACCGCCATCTCCACCGTGGCGGACATCGCCGCAGGCAGCCGCGTTCAACTCTCCAGCCAAAACGTGCATTGGCAGGAGAATGGTGCCTTCACCGCTGAGATCTCAGCGGAGATGCTGCTGGAGCACAAAGTCAAATACACAATCGTGGGGCACAGCGAGCCACGCAAATACTTCTCTGAAAGTGACGAGCAGATCAACCATCGAGCAAGAACCGCCCAGGGCCACGGCCTAATTCCGATCGTCTGCGTCGGTGAAACCGATGAGCAGCGCGAACGCGGCGAAGCCGAACGGGTGATCCGGCGCCAGATTGAGCAGGGGCTGGAGGGCCTGGATGCCAACAAGCTCGTTGTGGCCTACGAACCCATTTGGGCCATCGGTACCGGCAAGACCTGTGAATCCCCGGAAGCCAATCGCATCTGTGGTCTGATCCGCAGTTGGGTGGGAGCAACGGATCTGGTGATCCAGTACGGCGGCTCGGTCAAACCTGGAAACATCGATGAGCTGATGTCGATGAGCGATATCGATGGGGTGCTCGTGGGAGGGGCGTCGCTCAAGCCGGACGGCTTCGCCCGCATTGCCAACTACCAGGAGGCCTGAGTTCATGCGCTGGCCGACAGGCTGGCGCCAGCGCACCGCTGTGATGGGCGTGATCAACATCACGCCGGATTCCTTCAGCGATGGTGGGCGCTTCCTGCAGCGGGATCGCGCCGTTGCTGAAGCCGCCTTACAACTTCAGCAAGGCGCTGATGTCCTCGATCTCGGAGCCCAGAGCACAAAACCCGGCGCTGAGGAGGTGGGAGCTGAGGAGGAGCTGAAGCGACTGCTGCCTCCCCTTCGTGAGATCCGGAGTCGGTTTCCCGAAGCTTTGATCTCCGTCGACACCTTCCTCGCCCCTGTCGCGGAAGCCGCTCTTGCCGCCGGCGCCGACTGGGTGAACGACGTCAGTGGAGGACGTCGTGACTCCGCCATGCTCCATCTGGTGGCCTCCGCCGCATGCCCTGTCGTGCTCATGCACAGCCGTGGCAACAGCCGCACCATGGACCAGCTGACCGACTACGACGATGTGGTGCAGCAGGTGCGTCGTGGCCTGCTGGAACGCACAGAGGAGGCTTTGGCAGCGGGGATTCCAACCACTGCCATCATTTGGGATCCCGGCCTGGGCTTCGCCAAGACCCATGAGCAGAACCTTGCCTTGTTGAAAGGTCTCGAGCAGCTCACCCAGGACGGATTCCCACTGCTGATCGGTCCATCCAGGAAGCGCTTCATCGGTGCTGTTCTCGATGAACCCAGACCACGCGCCAGGATCTGGGGGACTGCTGCAGTGGCCTGTCGTTGCGCCCAGGCCGGAGCAGCCGTGCTGCGGGTTCACGATGTCGGACCGATCCGACAAACCCTTTCCATGGCCGCTGCCCTGTGGTGAGGCCAACGATCTTCATCCAGATCGCGGCCTATCGCGATCCAGACCTGCCTGAGACGCTGCACAACTTGCTGGCGATGGCGACAGATCCCGCTCGCTTGCACATCGGCATCTGTCTGCAGTTAGCCGAGAACGATCCAGCCGATTGGGATGCGGCGGCCTTCCCCGACCATCCCCAGCTCTCAGTGATCCGCTATGCGGCCAGGGACAGCCAAGGCGCCTGCTGGGCTCGTCACCAAGCACAGCAGTTCTTCGCGAATGAGACCTTTGTGCTCCAGATCGATAGTCATATGCGCGCTGTTCGCGACTGGGATGAGCTGTTGATCCAAACCTGGGCGGAATGCCAGGACCCCATGGCCGTGTTGAGTGTTTACCCAAACGGTTTTGAGCCCCCATGCGAACTGCAGTGCGACAGCCTTCCGGTGATGGCCGCCCATCATTTCGATGACTACGGGATCCTCAAATTCCAGGGCATCAGCCGTTATCGCCTGCCCGAGCACCAACCCAAAGCGCCTGTGCCCAATGCCTTTGTGGCGGGTGGATTTCTGTTCGGGCCTGGAGGGCTTGTCAACCTGGTGCCCTACGACCCAAAACTCTATTTCTACGGCGAGGAGATCTCCTTATCCGTAAGGCTCTGGACCCACGGTTTCAACATCTACTGCCCTCACCGTTTGCTGCTGTTCCACCTCTACAAAACAAGCAACGGCGAAGGTGATCTTTCCGTGCAGCACTGGTCAGACCACAAGGACTGGTTCCTGTTGAATCGTCGCTCGTTGGTGAGAGTGCACGCCTTATTGGACAGCCTCGATCAAGCACCACTGGATCGACTCAGTCCCACGATGGACGACGTGGACGATCTCAACCTGTACTGGCTCGGAGCCGAGCGGAGCCTGGATGACTACCAGCGCTGGGCCGGGGTGCATTTTAAGAATCGCAGCATCTCACAGCCGGCCCTGGAGGGCCGGTTCAGTCGTGGTTCGGAGCCTTAACCGATCGTTGCGCTGAGTATTCAGCTTGTGGTGACGCCCTCAATGCGGTCTTCCACCTCCTGATAGAGCTCCTGCAGTTGCTGAATGTTGTCGTCTGAAGTTTCCCAGTAGCCGCGACCGTTCACCTCAAGAAGGGTGCCAACGATCCGACGGAAGCTGTGGGGGTTGAGCTCCAGCAGACGCTTTCGCATCTCAGGATCGTTGATGAACGTCTCGTTGGCCTCTTCGTAAACGAAATTGTCGACAGCACCGCTGGTGGCACTCCAGCCCAGGGTGAAGTTGAGGCGTTTAGCGACCTCTCTCACACCCTCGTAGCCGGAATCAAGCATTCCCTCGTACCACTTTGGATTCAGCAGCTTTGTGCGGGAGTCGAGACGGATCGTCTCACTCAGGGAACGGACCTGAGCGTTGGCCGTGGTGGTATCGGCAATGAAGCTGGTGGGCTCCTTGCCGTCATCCCGCAACCCCTTGATCAGCTTGGTGGGATCGGAGTCGAAGTAATGGCTCACATCTGTGAGTGAAATCTCGGCAGAGTCGAGATTCTGGAATGTCACATCAGCGGTTTTCATCACACTTTCGAACACCTCACGCTTCTGGTTCATCTCACCGGGATTGTCGGCATTGAACGCGAAGGTTTTCCGGGAGAGATACATCTCCTGAAGTTCGTCTTCCTCCTCCCAGCTGGAGTTTTCAACCGCCAGATTGACATTGGAGCTGTAGCTTCCGCTGGCATTAGAGAAAACGCGACAGGCGGCATCCCGAAGGTTGGTGCCCTCTTTTTCAGCCTGTTCGAGGGCATGCCTGCGCACGAAGTTCTGCTCGAGGGGCTCATCAGCCTCAGCAGCCATCTTCACAGCCTGATCGATCAGTGCCATCTGATTGATGAACAGATCCCGGAAAACACCGGAGCAATTCACCACCACATCAATCCGGGGACGACCAAGCTCCTCAAGGGGGATCAGCTCAAGTTTGTTGACTCGGCCAACGGAATCCGGCATGGGTTTCACACCAACAAACCAGAGGATCTGAGCCAGGGATTCCCCGTAGGTTTTGATGTTGTCGGTTCCCCAGAGAACGCAGGCGATGGTTTCGGGCCAGGTGCCCTGTTCCTCACGCTGGCGCTCGATCAGTTTGTCCACGACGCCCTTGGCTGCGGCCACTGCAGCGCGGGTCGGAATGGCTTGGGGGTCGAGTGCGTGGATGTTCTTGCCACTTGGAAGAACACCGGGGTTTCGGATCGGATCACCGCCAGGACCCGGCAGGACATATTCACCATCAAGAGCTTTCAACAAGCTCTCCATCTCCATATCGGCGCAGATCTGCTCAAGACAGAAGCGCAAATAAGCGAAGAGTTTGTCGAGCTCGGTGGAATCGATCTGGGTGAAGCCGGCAGAACAGCAGGCGCGCAACCAGGGGGAGGGCAACTGCAGACCGAATCGACTCAGCAGGTCGTAAAGCCAGCCGAAACTGTTGCGCAGAGTGACTCTGCCGTCGCGTCCGGTCAGGGAGCGCACCATGGCCCCGATGGCAGCGCGGGATGTCTCAGTGATGGTGCGATTGAGCTCCACATCGGCAAGGACACCTGAGTCGTTGCCGCTGTAGACGTCTTCAATGGTGCGACCCATCGCTTCCGCCAACAGTCCCGGCAGGGAGCGCAGTCCATCCTCCTCACGCTCAAGAGCAGCGATGCTCACAAGAGTGGCGACGGCTTCTTCAGCCGTGGGAGGCTTGCCAATGGTGTGCAGGCCGCAGGGAAGCAGACGACTTTCGATCTCCATCAGCTGGCGGTACACCGCGCCAACCAGGGCATCACGACCGTCCAGATCCATGCCTGCTGCATCCTGATCCGGCAGGTTGACGTCTTTATCGAGATTGCACTGACGCGCGGTTTCCACAATCGAGTTGACGATCTGAACGCCCCTGCCGCCTTCGCGTAGTTGCTGGTATGAACCAACCAGTTCACCCAGTTCCTTCAGCCCCTTGTAAAGACCAGCATTTTCTGCAGGTGGTGTGAGGTAGCTGATGGTGGAGGCATAGCCACGACGTTTGGCAATGGTGGCTTCAGAAGGGTTATTCGCCGCGTAGTAATAGAGGTTCGGAAGAGCACCGATCAGGCTGTCCGGATAACAGGTCTCGCTCATGCCCATCTGCTTTCCAGGCATGAATTCCAACGAACCATGGGTTCCGAAATGGAGAACTGCATCCGCACCCCAGATCTTCTCCAGGTAGGTGTAGTAGGCCGCAAAACCATGGTGAGGACTGGCGCTGCGGGAATAGAGCAGACGCATCGGATCACCCTCGTAGCCGAAGGTGGGTTGAACGCCGACGAACAGGTTGCCGAAGTGACGGCCAAAAACCAGAAGATTCTGTCCATCGCTGTTGAGGTTGCCCGGAGGCTTGCCCCAGTTCTCTTCGAGACGCTCGGAATAGGGCGTCAGACGCTCGTACTCCTCAACGCTCATGCGATGGGCGATTGACAGTTCAGGAGCACCCTGCATCGCTTCCGGATCATTGATCACCGCATCCATGAGAGCCTTGGGCGTCCGGGGCAGATCCTTGATGTCGTAGCCCTTTGCCTTCATCTCCTCCATCACCCGATGGATGGATCCGAAGACATCGAGGTAGGCGGCCGTGCCGACATTGCCCTTGTCAGGCGGGAAGCTGAACACCGTGATCGCCAGCTTCTTGTCTGCACGGGGCTTGATTCGCAGCGACGACCAGCGGATAGCACGTTCAGCGATTGCATCCACCCGATCCTGCAAGGTGTGAGCCTTACCGGTGGCATCGTCGCGGCCGGAGAGAACAATTGGCTCGATCGCTCCATCCAACTCGGGAATGGCGATCTGCAGGGCAACCTGAACCGGATGCAAACCGAGGTCGCTGTCCTCCCACTCCTTGGTGGTTTGAAACACCAGTGGCAGGGCAACCATGTAAGGACGGTTGAGTTTCTTGAGGGACTCAATCGCCTTGGGATGGTCCTGGCGGGCTGGACCACCCACCAAAGCGAATCCTGTTAAGGAAACGATTCCATCCACTAGCGGTTGTTCTGGATTGATGGGGTCATAGAAAAAGGCATTCACCGGTTTGGAGAAATCCAGACCACCGCAGAAAACGGGAATCACGCGTGCACCGCGGAACTCCAGCTCCTGAATCATTGCCACGTAATGGGCGTCATCGCCGGTGACGATGTGACTGCGCTGGAGCACCAGGCCAATCACCGGGCCGCTGAGGGCCTTGTCACTTAGGTCGTGACGGCTGGCTGTCCAGTTCAGGTACTCCTTGAGGTCCTCGAACATCGACGGAGCCAGTGGATGCCAGATGCCGAGATCTGGGAAGACTTCCGGATCGGCGACATCCAGCGCTGGACGTTCCGAACCTTCGGCCGCTGGGAAGACGTATTTGTCCGCCAGCATCAGCAGGAAGTTGCGCAGGTTATCCGGCGTTCCCCCAAGCCAATACTGAAAACTGAGCATGAAGCTGCGGGCATCCTGCGCCTTCTCCACGGGCAGGTACTTGAGAACCGTCGGCAGCGTGTTCAGAAGTTTGAGCATGGCGTCCTGGAAGCCAGCGCCTCCGGCTTCCTTCCGCTTCTTCATGAAGCCGGCGATCGCGCTCTTGCTCTGGCCCAGCTGGGCCATTGAAAAACTGCCGAGCTTGTTGAGGCGCATCACCTCCGGCATGGAGGGGAAAACCACGGCGGCCTTGAGCCGATCGCGATGCGGCGCAACGGCATCCACAACCTTCTGAGCCAGATCCTCGATGAAGATCAACGAGGCAATAAAGACATCAGCCTGAGCTACATCCGCGCAGAAATCGGCATAGTTACTTTCGTCCCTGAGTTCTTCAATCAGATATCCGCTCAGCTCGATTCCTAGTTCGGCATTGGCGGCGTTCAACGCTGTCGCAGCCTGGGTCAACGCGTTCTGGTACTGCGGCTCAAGAACCACATACACCGCTTTCATCACGGAACGATGGTTCTGACCATCAACAGGAGCGACTCGGCGATCGGCGGAGCGGACCTGTGTGAACATCGGCGCGACTTGAGCAATGTAAAGAACCATACGGTCAGGCCAGGATCGCAGCGCCGAATGACACGTGGGCGTTACACGAACAGCCCCATAGGCTTTGGGGCGTTCGCGGCACTTCGATGAGCTCCTCCGTTCCTGTTGTCGTGGCTGGTGCGCTTGGCCGTATGGGTGCCGAAGTGATAAGGGCTGTGATCGGTGCCGACGACTGCACCCTGGTGGGCGCGATCGATAACACCCCAGGCAAAGAGGGAGCCGATGTGGGCTTGGAGCTGGGCTTGGGTGAGCTTGAGATCTCCGTCACCTCCGATTTTGAAGGCTGTCTCTGCGCCGTCAGCCAGTCCGTGAGGGACAACGATGGCGGGGCGGTTCTGGTGGATTTCACCCATCCATCAGTGGTCTATGACCACACCCGGGCTGCCATCGCTTACGGGGTTCATCCAGTGATCGGAACCACCGGCCTGACTCCCGCCCAGATCAACGACCTTCGGGACTTTTCCGCGAAGGCTTCAATCGGTGGGGCTGTCATTCCCAATTTCTCCGTTGGAATGGTGTTGCTCCAGCAGGCTGCTGCGGCAGCAGCGCGTTTTTATGACCACGCCGAATTGACGGAACTGCATCACAACCGCAAGGCGGATGCCCCCAGCGGCACCTGCATCAAGACGGCTGAATTGATGGAGGAGCTTGGCAAAAGCTTCAATCCCCCTGAGGTTGATGAACATGAATCCCTGCAGGGCAGCCGTGGCGGACTGAGGGAGAGTGGATTGCGTCTCCACTCCATCCGACTGCCTGGATTGGTGGCGCACCAGGAAGTGATGTTTGGGGCGCCAGGTGAGAGCTATACCCTCCGACACGACACCATCGATCGCTCCGCCTACATGCCTGGGGTCCTGCTCACCGTTCGAAGGGTGCGTTCCCTTGCGGCACTGGTTTATGGCCTTGAGCGACTGATCTGAGGTTGTTGCGGTGCTAATTCCCCTGCGACCTGGAGAACTGCAACGGCTGATTCCCGCTGTGGCTACGGGCAATCAGTTCCGCGTGTGCCTGGGCTCCCCCCGGGACATTCTTCAGCGCGTGATGATTTCAACGATCGGCGGGGTGCTCACCCTGCTGATCAGTCAGAGCCAGATGACCAGCCGCTGGGGCCCGTTCTGGCTCGTCGTGGGTGTGGTGTTTCTGCTGTATCTGCTATGGGGACCGATCCTGCAGGCCGGTCAACGCAACGCCGGACTGCGCCGCTACCCGTCCGCAGCGCTGTTTGAGGGGGAAGTCGCTGAGGTGAGCACACGTGAGCGTGTCGAGGGAAGCCGCGAACAAGCCAATCAACGCGGCGAACTGGAGCTTGTGGAAAAACGTCGCACCTGGATGTTGCTGGATTTGGTGGATGAGGACGGCTATCTGGGCCGTCTGTCCTTCCCCATGGAAAAACGACATCAGGTCATCAGAGCCGGCAGCGTGATCCGCTGCCTGGTTCTGAGCGAGCGCAAAGATTTCTCCAAAATTGGAGCCATCAGCGATGCCTGGCTCCCGGGCCTGAAGATTTGGGTCGGCGACTATCCCTACCTACTGCGTCCAGCCTTTGAGGAACTCTGTCAACTGCGCCTGGCTCGACGCTGACCTGACGCTGGCGGGTTTGAACATATTTCTTAATCCTGGTTTACACTTCGTTGCAATCAAGCGTTTTCGCGTCATGGCTCAATCCACTTCGTCCCCCGTGATCCGCGGTGCCACCGTCACCACCGAAGACGGCGGACGTTTGAACGCCTTCGCTGCGGAACCCCGCATGGAAGTCGTTGAAGTTGAGCAGGGTTGGGGATTCCACGAACGCGCAGAAAAGCTCAACGGCCGCATGGCCATGCTCGGATTCATCGCTCTGCTTGCCACCGAGCTTGCGATGGGTGGTGAAGCCTTCACTCACGGGCTGCTGGGTCTGGGCTGAAATCGCAGCCAAGGCTGGAGGTTCGCCACACTCCGTGGATGGCCTCCAACCTTTCCTCAGCGATCCACATACTCGGAGCTGGACCCAGCGGCGCTCTCACGGCGCTGGCACTGGCTCAGCTGGGACATTCCGTTGATCTTGTCGATCCCAAGAGCGTTGATGAGCTGAAAGCCCGAAGCAGGGCTTACGCACTGACCCATTCCAGCCGACGTCTGCTCGAAAAACTCAGTCTCTGGACTGAATTGCTGCCAACCCTTGTTCCATTTCAGGAACTTGATCTCAGGGACGCAGCTGTTGATCGTTCGGTTTTGTTTTCGTTGCAGGATCTCGATCCTTCATCGCAATCCCACGGTGCCATCGGCTGGATCCTGGACCACCGTCCTCTCATGGAGGCCTTGCTGGAGCGATTGAGGGCTTCAGAGGGTGTTCATCTGCATCTGGGCACGACTCCCCCTCAGCCTCACAACGACTCACTGGTTATCGCTGCTGATGGTCCCGGCTCCCCGGCACGGCAGGCCTGGGGAATCAAGACCTGGTCGCATCGCTACAAGCAGGGCTGCTTGACAGCGAAAGTCGTGCTTCGAGGCATCGACTCAGGCAAGGCTTATGAGCTGTTTCGTCCGGAGGGCCCACTGGCAGTCCTGCCCCTTGCCGACGGCTGTTTCCAGGTGGTTTGGAGCGCACCCATGGATCGCTGTCTGGACCGTGCCGCCCTGGCGAAATCTGCTTTCCTGGATCAGCTCGCAGGGGTATTGCCGGAAGGCATCGAGCCCGACCTTCTGCTTGATCAACCCGCTGCCTTCCCGCAACAGCTGATGCTGGCCCGCAGGCTGTCCTCAGGGCGAGGAGTGCTGGTTGGTGAAGCAGCTCACCGATGCCACCCCGTCGGTGGACAGGGGCTCAACCTCTGCTGGCGGGATGTCGAAACGCTTGCGGCGCTGGCTCAACAACCCCATTCGGCCCGAAGAAAGGCTCGTCGTTACGCAAGAAAGCGCTTGCTGGATGTTGCCTTCGTCAGCCTGGCCACAGATCTGCTTGTGCGGTTGTTCTCAAACCGTCAGCCGATTCTGTTGCCAGTTCGCAGCATGGCCTTGATGCTGCTGCACAAGCTGCCCCTGTCCAGGCGCCTCAGCCTTCGTGCAATGACCAATGGACCACTGCGGATCCTCAGTCCCTTGCCAGACTGATCTTGATCAGATCTGGGATCGATGGTTGTTTGTAGTCATCCCCAGCCCATGCCTTCCGAAGCTCTGCAGCGTTTTTTGCAGAGACGCCTTGGATTGAGCACGAATGCCCTGAATCTGGGACTGCGACAGGCTGAACTCGAACAGGCCCCGCTGCCGATCGTGCTCTGGAGTTTTGGACTGCTGAGCCTCGAACAACTGCAGCAGGTTTTCGACTGGCAAAACGCTCAGGAATAACCAAAAAGGGCCTGACAGGGCACATCCCCGGGAAGAGCCTGGCGCCCCTGCAGGCCAGTCAATTCGATCAGGAAGGAAAATCCGGCCAGGCGTCCCCCGGCACGCTTCACGAGTTCGCCAGTCGCTGCTGCCGTGCCACCGGTGGCCAGCAGATCGTCAACGATCAGAACAGAGGGATTGTCTGTCAGGGCATCACTCTGGATTTCCAGGCGATCCGTGCCGTACTCCAGGGCGTAATCGATTCCGATCACGTCGCCGGGAAGTTTGCCGGGTTTGCGCACAGGCACGAATCCCAGACCTTGGGCCTGGGCAAGAGCTGCACCAACAAGAAAGCCTCGCGCCTCAATTCCCACAATCAGATCGGGCTGCAGCTCGCTACAGATGGCACCGAGCTGATGCAAAGCCTCAGCAAACGCTTCTGGGGACTTCAGCAGGGGGGATATGTCACGAAACAGAATTCCGGGCTTGGGAAAATCAGGAATCGCTCGGATAAAAGACTCAAGGTCCAAAGCTTGATGACGCAGAGGCATGACCCCTGGCATCATCGCAGCCATGACTGAAGCTCCATCGCAAAGCGGCTCCCGGCTCAGCCGCAGGGGGGTTGAGCGCCTCGACCTGCTGCTGCTCACCATCGAAGCCCTTGATCTCAATGGCGGAGAGGCCATGCTCTGGACCAGCCAACAGATGGGGTTGCAGGAGCGATTCCCGAACCGCGTTGAATTGTGGAAGCGGCGGTGTCACAACCCTTTGAGACGCTCAACCCGCCGGGAACCGATGGATCCCATCGACGCCGAATCACTGATCTGCCTGGTGTGTGCGATGGCCGAAAGGCTTTACCCGATGTTGCATCAGCTGCTCTCAGCACGGGAGCCGGAACAGCTCACACAACAACGTTGGGGCCTGCTCGATGAACGATTGCGGGATTTGATTGAAGAACGGATGAATCCACGACGAGGCGCCGTGGTTCGATTGCTGGATCCACTTCAGAGCGAAAGTCTGCAGAGGCAGTTGGTGAACACCCTGGCCCTTGTTGCTGGTCCTGGAGGCATTGATCGCCTGCGCGCAACCCTGCTGGATCCAACACCCTGATTTCAAGACCATGCAGAAGAACACCTACCGATACGAACAAACGGCAGCCCGCCTGGTTGTGGAGGGCTATCCCGACCTGTCCGCCGATCAGGGCAACGACAGCATCGGCATCCTGTCCGGATGGCAGCTCCAGCTTGTGGCAGCCCCGGAGTTGGAAGGCACTCGTGAACATCTCGAGGCCCTGATGGCGGTCGTCATGCCCTACGCCCGTCATCAGCTGTCCGGGGTCGGCCGTCGCTTTGAAAACGATCAGGGCTTTGTAGTCGTCTCTCCCGAGGGAAGCCGTCATCAACTTGAGCTGCGCAGCAGCCGCGACGGGGTCGAGCCGCTGAAACTGCTTCTTGATGACGCTGAACTCAGCGACCTTGTGCGCGTTCTGGATCGCCTCAGGCTCGATCAACGGGTCCACCTGTCTTGGCAGCTTCCTGTCGATCAGCCGCTGGCCCGCCACGAACTGGTGGAGCGGATCCCGATCCAGCGCCGCTTTGGAGCCCCTGTGCTCGGCGGTCTTGCCCTGGCCGTCAGCGCCCTGGTTGCCATGGTGATCCCCTTGCCGAACAACGAGATTCCGCAACCGTTGCCAGAAACAGCAGCAGAAACAAATGAGACCAGAACCGACGCAGCAGACAGCAGCGAAGCGGAACGTTGACTCTGCAGGCGTGACGACCAGAATGATGACTCTGGTCACGCGCAGGTTTCGGCTTCATGGTGGCCAGCTGGTCCGAACTACGACGACGGGTTGCCAGGATGGGAGCTTCGCTGGATGTTGTCGTTCGCAGTGATCCCGAAGTTTGCGGACTCAGCGGTTCCGAGTATCACCTGACGCTGCATCACAGCGGCTACGGCGACTGCACCGTCGGCCAGCTCACCCTGATCGACTGCCCGAATGAGCTGGTACTGATCGAGTTCGAACGCTGGATGCGGGGCGCTGGCCACCAGTTTGTGCCATGACCTCGATGAGACCTCCAAATCATCGAGACCCACGCTCGCGACGTGTCTTCCAGAGACGTCGCAGGGTTCCAGCTGGTGTTGTGTTCCGCCAGCTGTCGGCGGTGCTGCTGATGCTGGCCGGAGGCAGCGGCATCATCATCGGGATCCAGCAACTTCCCGAGCAGGTTGACGTTGTCTTACTGGTGAGCGAGGCCGTTGCCGATCTCATCCGCGGCGTGCAGCAATTGCTCGAAGCGTTCCTCGGACTTGGCGCCGTCGTCTTGATCGCAGCACTCGTGATCTTGGCCACCGTGCTGATCCTTGGTGGACTCTGGCGGTTGCTGCGATTAATCCGAATGCTGACCGGCAAGCCAACTCAGGGGCGACGCTGAGGAGGAGCCAGAGAGCGCTGGCTGTCCCAGAGTTCCTGAAGTGTGATGCTGCCATCACCATTTCGATCAAACCCATTGAACTGACGTTCCAGCCAGGGAATCGAGCTGGCCTCACGGCGGCTCAGTCTCTGGTCGTTGTTTTGATCGGCCTTGCGGAAGCGACGTTTCAAACGGCGGCCGCTTGGAGCATCCGGCGTGGGCCCGAAATCATCAATCACGAGATAGCTGCGGTTCTTTTGACGCTTCAACCGGCGCTTGAGCGCGCGATGGCCGTCCAGTTCACCAGCATCTAGACGACCGTCTCGATTGACATCGAGCCGGATGAACATCTCCTCCATCCGGTTGTTGTAAACACGCATGACCTGTCCGCTCGGGCCAGCCAGGGCTGAGCCAGACAAAACAAGGATGAGGGGCAGCAATCGCACCCCAGATCTCTTCAGGACAGTCATGGCAACAGCCTATGGACGGGACCCGGAGCTGACGATGACTGAAACATGACCGGCAGCCTGCAGCTGTGACAGGGTCCATCCACGTCGCGACAGAGCAGCAGGCTCTGCATACGATCGACAGACAACCTTTCTGGCTCGTCAGCATGACCCGAGAGTCAATGGTCTGGGTGGTCGACGATGACCCGGAACTCCGAAAGATGGTCGGGACTTACCTGCTTGACCAGGGTTATGACGTGCGTTGCCTCTGTGATGTCAAGCAACTCGAGGCTCGACTGGAAATTCAACGCCCTGATCTGCTCGTCCTCGATCTGATGATGCCGGGTGACGACGGACTGACGGCCCTGCGCCGACTCAGGGATGCCGGCGATGATCTTCCGGTTGTGATGCTGACGGCTCGAGGGGAGGCCGTTGATCGCATCATCGGCCTTGAACAAGGCGCCGACGACTACCTGGGCAAACCCTTTCTGCCACGTGAACTCACGGCCCGAATCGAGGCTGTCTTGCGGCGTCGCAGCGCCATGCCCGCGGGTACCCCGGTGGCGGAGGGCGGTCAGGTGAGCTTCGGAGACAACGTGCTCGATCTTTCAGCGCGAACCCTGTTCCAGGATGGGGTTCCGGTTGTGATCACCAGTGGGGAATTCAGTCTGCTCGCCTCGTTCGTGCAGCACCCGCACCGTCCCCTCTCCCGCGACCGGCTGATCGAACTGGCCCGTGGCCCGGGCTGCGACACCGACAGCCGCAGCATGGACGTGCAGGTGTCCCGGGTACGCAAACTTGTGGAACCGGATCCAACCCGTCCGCGCTACATCCAGACCGTTTGGGGGTACGGCTACGTTTTCGTGCCAGACGGCGAACCTCGCTCCAGAAAATAATTTTGAAGTAGGAGCGCATCAGCGTGGTGATTTTTTATCGGTGAAGAGAGCGCCAACAGCCAGAATCTGCAACTTTTAATCAGTAGATTGGCCATTATGAGATGAGCAAATGAATCATTTTACGTCGCAGAACAAATCAATGAAACACTTTAAGAATCAAGGGGCTTCATAATGATGAATGATTGGCTATCTCAAATGCTTGAAGCAAAGCTTTCAACAGCCAGAACAATACGAAAGCTGATACTCTAAAAAGATTTTACATCTACTTGCTTTCCGTCCAGGATAAAGAGTTGCAATATTCAACAGAATAATGAGGCTTAGAAATCGCGAGCCGTGCCATTAACTGGTTGCGCACAACTTTGCAATCAAGACATTTGCAATAGCAAATTCACGAACCCTTCACATGTCCTGAGAGCGAGCAATGAAACAAAATAGATAATATTTTTAACTGTCAGACCTCGTCGCTCATTGTTTTATTTCAATGATGACAAGATGTGGGGCCTTAATAAAAGTGCTCTCAAAAAATTAAGAGACAACAAGTGGTCCAGATATTCGATTCAGTTGAAGATACCAAAAACCTGCTGAATGATTCCCTGGCCTGTGATCTATTCGGCAACCAGCCCGATGGTCAGCCCGAGCATTGCAAGTCTGCCGTTAAGTTTTTCGTTGAAGACCTTGGTCGGATCAGGAGTGGAAGCCATGGAAACTGATTGACTCAATAAATTGTAAAGAGATGTTAACCAGTCCTGATGTGTAATTTTTTACATGCTTTAACCAAGGTTTCGTTGACCGAAAAAATCCAATCAATTGGTTTTCCAACTAACTTTCGATTTTTTGTACTGAACCAGGGCATCGTTGCGGCAACTTATTAGTAGTGCTCTTACGGGTGATTGAAAGGCCAATTCTTCATACCAGACGCAACGCTGCGGTCCCGCTGAGATGAGCCGGGCCATCCCCTGGTGGAGGCTGATCCTCAGACTCAGCCTCTGGAGCGGATTACTGCTGGGCAGCTGGATGCTGTCTCTGCTGCTGCTGCAGGCGCTGTTCGGCCGTCAACTCGAACGCCTCCAGACCGTTCAACTCGGACGTGAGCTGGCGTTGAGCATCCGCCTCACCGAACTGACGTTGGAGCGATACCCGCCGATCCTGATCAATGAACTCACGGGTCTTCAGCTGGCCGTGATCATCCAGCCACCTCGTCTACCGAGAACACGGGGGGAAGGGGATTCGCGAATCACCGGCCTGCAACGAGAACTGTGCGCACGTCTGTCCCATTGCCCATTGGTCGTACCAGCCCGCCGATCCGGGACAAGCGATCAGGTTTGGATTGAGTTGATCTCCCCGCTGGAACCGGTCTGGCTGCGCGCTGAACTTCCCACGGTGCGCGCTTGGCCACCTGAACCGACATTGCTGATGGTGGGGCTGGCCGGTGCTGTGATCATCACCGGGGTCGTGTACTTGCTCGTGGAAGTCGAACGGCCGCTTCGGGGGCTCGAACGAGCCCTGTCTCGCGTGGGCGAAGGCTCTGACCCACCGGCCGTGCCCGCACGTGGAGCCCCGGAGGTGCAGCGCATCACCTCACGCTTCAATGCTGTGGTTCTGCGTCTGGCCGCCAATCGCCGCGAACGGGCCACGATGCTTGCCGGCATCGCCCACGACCTCAGAGCACCGATCACCAGGCTGCAGTTCCGGCTCTCGATGCCGACGCTCAATCCAAGTGAGAAGGAACGTTGCAGCAGCGACCTTGATGCACTGGAAAGGATTACGGACCAGTTTCTGCTGTATGCCGGCGGTGGGGAGAATGAAGCGTTGGTGACCTGTCCACTCGATCAATGGCTGGCAGAGGTGGTGGCCGGCTACTCCCCCGAACAACTTGAGCTTGATTTGAAACCCATCAATGCCCCTGTTCGGCCGGTCGCTCTTGGCAGAGCCGTGTCGAACCTGATCAATAACGCCTTCACCTACGGCACCGCACCCATCGTGGTGCGTCTACGACAGGAACAGAACGACCTCCAGATCGAGGTCTGGGATCAAGGCGACGGGATACCAGCGGATCAGTGGGACCGTGCGCTGCAACCGTTTCAACGACTCGATGAAGCCCGCGGCGAACAGGGTCACTGCGGCCTGGGACTGGCCATCGTCAACCACGTGGTCGAGCGCCACGGCGGAACTCTCAAATTCCAGCTGGCCGACGACGCCACGGGACCATCTCCAGGCCGCTTTTGTGCAGCTCTATGCCTACCCCACAACACATCGGCACAGGGAATATTCAAAAAATCTAAGTATCAATGACTTCTTAACCGGTCTCTGGCATGAAGGGAATGGATTTCAATTCTTCCTGGATGGGCAAGCACCACAAGCACGATATGGACGCAGTGCTCGATGCTCTAGATCACAGCGATAATGATGTTGATCACCCGCAAGAACTGCTAGTGGAGCTCCAAGAAGGCTTCTCCAGCGACCACAAGCGTCTCGAGAAGAAAAAATACGAAAAAGACCTGGCCAAGCTTCAATCAGAGCTGGTCAAGATGCAGTACTGGATCAAGGCGACCGGCTACCGCATGATCATCCTGTTTGAGGGAAGGGATGCGGCTGGAAAGGGTGGCGCGATTAAACGACTTACCGAACCGATGAATCCCCGCGGTTGCCGGGTGGTTGCACTCGGCACGCCATCCGATCAACAAAAAACCCAGTGGTATTTCCAGCGCTACGTGGAACATTTTCCGAGCGCAGGAGAGATCGTGGTCTTTGATCGCAGCTGGTACAACAGAGCGGGTGTTGAACGGGTCATGGGCTTCGCCACCCCAGAGCAGGTGGAGCAGTTTTATGTCACCTGTCCTCAGTTCGAGCAGATGATCGTTCAGGACGGAATTCTGCTCCTGAAGTACTGGTTTTCAGTCAACGACGAAGAACAGGAGAAACGATTCAAAGATCGCATTGAATGCGAAGAACGTCGCTGGAAACTCAGTCCTATGGACATCGAGTCTCGCAACCGCTGGGTTGAGTACTCCAAAGCGAAAGACATGATGTTCTCCAAGACGCACATCCCTGAAGCCCCCTGGTTCACCGTGGAAGCCAACGACAAACGTCGTGCTCGTCTGAATTGCCTGAGTCATGTCCTGAGCAAAGTGCCCTATGAGGACATGATCCCAGAACCGATCGAAATGCCTGTACGTCCTCCCCAGGGCGACTACAAGCGGCCACCCTTCAACGAGCAATTCTTCGTGCCGAACAACTATCCGTACAAGGATTGATGTTCAGGGTCAGAGTGGTTCGATCCAGTCCACTCTGACCTGCGCATGCTCAATGGCCCGAGCGGGGATCCGGCAACCGAGGTTGACCTGTCCTTCATCCATCAGACGTCCCAGGCGTAAGGCCGTTGCAACCTCTGCACGACTGAACCGATCCTGATGGGATGCCACCCAATCCACTTCATTCGGCGTGATAACGCCGCTGTTCAGGGACTCAAGGAACACTTCGCCGAGGGTCATGAGAGCTTTGTAACGAATTTGTTACATCATGGCCGGTCAAGCCCTTGAGCTGTGGCTCCAACACCCTTAAGGTGCTGGCCTTTCTCTCCCAGGAGAATTTGAGCGGCTCGTGGCAGGTGTTGATGCGGTGCGTGGCCAGCGGGTTATTCCTGCTGGCTCATGGCCTGTTGGTTCTTGAACACATCGCGATGGGCACGGCTCTGCACGGCGTCGCCGAACTGTTTCTCGCCCCCTGGGCTGTTCGTCACCGTGCCTGGGATCTGATTGTGATCGGGTTGATTTTCTGTGTCTTCGATCTCTGGGGAACCGTTCGACTCACGGGCCTGGGAATCGCCTGAGTCAACCGTTGAGGCGCTGAAGCCAATAGCCGGCCACCTGCCAGGTCGACCAGAGGAACATCACCAGAAACAGCCAGTTCAGCCAGCCGGGACGTCGATCGTTTTCGAACACCAATCTGAAGAGCGGAAGGACACGCCGGCACCGCCAGCACGCTTGAGATCATGCATCCCCTCCAGCTGGTTGTACACCGAAAGCAACTGGCGACGAATGTGATCGGTATGGGGCATGCCATCCAGCACCCGAAGCACATCCTCGAGAGATCGTTTTGCCTCGATCACCAGGCGGCAATCGGGGCTTCCGGGTTCATCAATCATGCAAAGGGGAGCAACATCTCCATTCACGCCATGTCGACGAAACTGAGCTGTATGCGTCCATACCACGACGGCAACTTTCAGACTCCACTAAGAGACTCAGCCCGCTGAAGCGGCGGTAACCGCAAACTGCTGATCCAGGCGAGCAGCACCAGCAGGGATGAGCACCACAGGCAGGCCTGCATCCCACCGGCTTCGGTCCGCCCCAGCATGAACACCGCTCCGGAGAGGAGGGTTCCAATCAGGCGACCAGCAGCGTTGGCCATGTAATAAAAGCCCACGTTGAGGCTGACGCTCTCGGCATCGGTGTAGGCCAGCACCATGTACGAATGAATCGATGAATTCATGGCAAACACCACCCCGAAAGCCGCGAGGCCTGCCGTGATCGCCACCGCCCCATTGGCGTCCCTCCAAAGCGACACGCCGATCAGAGCTGGGATCGCCGTGAGAACAGCACTCCAGAATTGAACAGCTGGCACGCCCGGAGTCGTCGTCTGTCCCCAGAGACGTCGGAGTGCCGGTGCGGCGCCCTGCACGAATCCATAACCGATCACCCAGGTGCCCATGAAGGCACCGACCTGTTCGAAGTTCCAACCGAGGGAGGCTTCAAGAAAGACCGGAAGAGCCACCACGAACCAAACGTCCCTCGCGCCAAAGAGGAAGAAACGTGCCAGCGACAAGACGTTGATCCCTTCCGACTTGGAGAACAGCGACGCAAAGGCAGGCTTGGCCTTCATCTTGCCGATATCACCTGGAAGCACCAACGTGATCAGGAAAGCGATGGCGAGTCCGGCGGCCATCCAGCCGACGGCGGCGTTGAACCCAAGCATGGTGAGCAACACAGCGCCAAGAAAAAAGCCCACACCCTTCAGAGCATTCTTCGAGCCAGTAAGAATCGCGACCCACTTGAACAGCTGCTTCTCACCACGCTGAGCATTGTCCGGGGTGGCTGGCACCACGGTTTTGATCGCGCTTTTGGCACTCATCTTGTTGAGATCTTTGGCGATGCCGCTGATCGCCTGGGCCACCATCACGTAGCCAACGCTGAGCAACTTGGGCCAGGTCGAAGCAACCGGAATCAACATCAGCAACGACAGGATCTGCAGGAGGGTGCCCACCCAGAGGGTGAGCCTTAACCCATATCTGGCCCCGATCCAACCGCCAAAGAGATTGGTGATGACGCCGAAGAATTCATAGAAAAGGAACAAAAAAGCAATCTCAAGAGTGCTGTAACCCAGCGAATGAAAGTGAAAAACCACCAGCATCCGCAAGGCCCCGTCAGTGAGCGTGAAGGCCCAGTAATTCAGCGTGACGACGCTGTACTGCTGCAGCGGTGTGAGCGTCACGACTCGAGCTCCACCAGCCGGCAGGTGAGGTCTGCCATCCGGCAGCTATAACCCCACTCGTTGTCGTACCAGGCAAACACCTTCACCTGGGTGTCATTGACAACCATCGTCGACAAGGCATCGATGATCGAACTGCGTGAGTCGTTGGTGTAATCACATGAGACCAGAGGTCGCTCCTCGTAACCAAGGATCCCCTTCAGAGATCCTGCCGCCGCGTCCTTGAACGCCGCATTCACCTGCTCAACGGTCACGCTCTGCTCCAGCTCGAACACCGCGTCGGTGAGTGAGCCATTCAGCAGAGGCACCCGCACGGCATGGCCATTGAGTTTGCCCTTCAACTCGGGAAAAATCATGGCAATGGCCTTGGCTGACCCGGTCGTGGTGGGA
>MDTB01109005.1_pt1 | contig 30114 bp, 27 predicted proteins | sample 811161 | NCBI WGS metagenome assembly MDTB01 (sample SAMN05326650, study PRJNA326480) | marine metagenome | isolation source: seawater | place: Mediterranean Sea | collected 2009 | reverse complement strand
TTTTCGATATGTATGGAGTAAAATTTAAAAATCATCCAGATCTAAGAAGAATATTAACAGATTATAATTTTAAAGGTCATCCGTTGAGAAAAGATTTTCCACTCACAGGTTTTAATGAAGTGAGGTATAGCGAAAAAGATAAAAAAGTAATTTATGAACCCGTGAAATTAGAGCAAAACTATAGAGACTTTGATTTCGAAAGCCCTTGGGAAGGCACAAAATATATTAAAAATTTAGATAAAAAGATTAAAGATGACCAAAAAAACTAAAAAATTAAATTTGAATTTCGGACCACAACATCCTGCAGCTCATGGTGTTCTTAGATTAATATTGGAATTGGATGGTGAAGTTGTAGAAAAAGCAGATCCGCATATTGGCTTACTTCACAGGGGTACAGAAAAATTAATAGAACATAAAACTTATACGCAAGCATTACCGTATTTTGATAGATTAGATTATGTAGCTCCAATGAATCAAGAACACGCATTTGCTTTAGCTATAGAAAAATTATTAAAAATCGATGCTCCCATAAGAGCAAAATATATAAGGGTCATTTTTTGTGAAATTGGAAGAATTTTAAGTCATATTCTTAACGTAACTACACAAGCTTTAGATGTTGGAGCTCTTACTCCATCTTTATGGGGATTTGAGGAAAGAGAAACCTTGATGACTTTTTATGAGAGAGCCTCAGGTTCAAGACTACATGCGAATTATTTTAGAACTGGAGGAGTTAAACAGGATCTGCCTACTAAATTAATAGAAGATATTGGAAAATTTTGTGAGACTTTCCCAAAAATCATTGATGATTTAGAAAATTTATTGACTGACAACAGAATATTTAAACAGCGTAACGTAGAAATAGGAATAGTTACAAAACAAGAAGCTTTAGACCATAGTTTTTCAGGAGTTATGTTGAGAGGCTCGGGTGTTTCATGGGATTTAAGAAAGTCTCAGCCATATGAATGTTATAAAGATTTAGATTTCAAAATTCCTGTAGGGAAAAATGGTGACTGTTACGATAGATATCTTTGTAGAATTGAAGAAATGAGACAAAGTGTAAAAATAATTAAACAATGTATTGAAAATTTACCTAAAGGACCAATTAAAACTGTAGATGGTAAAATATCACCTCCAAGTAGAGATGATATTAAAAGTTCTATGGAAGCATTAATTCATCATTTTAAACTTTTTACTGAAGGATATAGAGTAACCGCAGGAGATGTATATTCTTCAGTTGAAGCGCCAAAAGGTGAGTTCGGAGTTTATTTAATTTCAGATGGGAGCAACAAACCTTATAGGTGTAAAATTAGAGCACCAGGATTTTCCCATTTACAAGCAATGGATTATTTGATCCGGGGCCACATGTTAGCTGATGTTCCAGCGGTACTAGGATCTTTAGATGTAGTTTTTGGAGAAATAGATAGATGAGTTTAAAAAAAATACACGATGCTCAACCTAAGAATTTTGTTTTTACAGAAAACAATCTAAAAATTGCTGAGAGCATCTTAAAAAAATATCCTGAACAACAGAAAAAAAGTGCGGTAATGCCTTTATTATATCTTGTGCAAAAACAAAACGAAAATTGGATACCGCTATCAGGAATGAAATACGTCGCTAAATATTTATCCATGCCATACATAAATGTATATGAAATCGCTACTTTTTACTCAATGTACAATCTTTCGCCTGTTGGCAAACATTTCATTCAAGTTTGTACAACAAGCCCATGTTTAATTAGAGGAGCTGATAAAATAGTTAAAGCTTGTAAAAATAAAATATCTCAAAATCAAAATGAAGTTACAGATAATGGGAATTGTTCATGGACCGAGGTAGAATGTTTAGGAGCCTGTGTGAACGCACCAATGATCCAAGTTAATGATGATTATTATGAAGATTTAGACGAGTCAAGTATTGATAAAATTTTAGATTCTTTATTAAAAAACAAACCTTTAAAACCTGGATCTTATGGAAATAAAAAAAATATATCGACAGTAAAAAATAACGATTTAAATGGAAAAAAACATGCTTAAAGAAGAAGACAAAATATTTAAAAATCTTCATAATAAATTTGGTTGGGAAATTGAAAACTCATTGAAAAGAGAAGACTGGAAGAATACAAAAGAAATAATTTCTAAAGGCCGAGAATGGATAATTCAAGAAATTAAAAGTTCTGAGCTAAGAGGTCGTGGTGGTGCAGGTTTTTCTACAGGATTGAAGTGGTCTTTTATTCCAAAAGAAGTAGGATCAAGACCTCACTATCTTGTAATTAACGCTGACGAGTCAGAACCTGGAACGTGTAAAGATAGAGATATATTGAGATTTGAACCTCAAAAATTACTCGAAGGCTGTTTGATTGCTGGATATGCAATAAATTCTCATGTTTGTTACATATATATAAGAGGAGAATATCTTAATGAAGGGAGAAGATTACAGGAGGCAATAGATCAAGCTTATAAAAAAAAATTCCTTGGAAAAAATGCGTGTGGAACTGGATGGGATTTTGACATTCATATTCATTTTGGAGCTGGCGCTTATATTTGTGGAGAAGAAACAGCTTTATTAGAGAGCATAGAGGGCAACAAAGGACAGCCAAGACTTAAACCTCCCTTTCCAGCTTTAGTTGGTTTGTACGGATGCCCTACAATTGTTAATAATGTTGAAACAATTGCAGTAGTACCCACAATTTTAAGAAAAGGCAGTAAATGGTTTTCTTCTATTGGTAGACCAAAAAATACTGGTACTAAAATATTTTGCATTTCAGGAAACGTGAATTCCCCTTGTAACGTTGAGGAAGAAATGGGAATACCTCTAAAAGATTTAATTGAAAAACATGCTGGTGGCGTAGTAGGTGGTTGGGATAATTTACAAGCAGTCATTCCAGGAGGCTCATCAATGCCACTATTATCTAAAAAAATTTGTGACACAATTAAAATGGACTTTGACTCACTTATAGCAAATAAAAGTGGACTTGGAACCGCTGGAATTGTGGTGATTAATAAAGATCAAGATATTATTTCATGTATGGCCAGAATTGCTAGATTTTATAAACATGAAAGTTGTGGTCAATGCACTCCTTGCAGAGAAGGTTCAGGGTGGATGTGGAGGATTTTAGATAGAGCAGCAAAGGGAGATGCAACTCATAGTGACATTAATTTATTAGAGGATGTAACAAAACAAATTGAAGGACATACTATTTGTGCATTTGGAGAAGGTTCAGCTTGGCCTGTCCAAGGCTTGTTAAGACACTTTAGAAAAGAAATTGATAAAAGATGTAGCAACGATCCTATTATTAAGAAAAAGAAAAATGTACCATATTTAATTGATCAACACTTATTAGAAAAAGAAAATGCCTAAAATAATTATTAATGGAAAAGAAATAGAATTTGAAAAGGGAATGACAGTGCTTCAGGCTTGTGAACTTGCAGATGTAGAAATTCCTAGATTTTGCTATCATGAGAAACTTTCTATCGCGGGTAATTGCAGAATGTGTCTTGTTGAATTAGAAAAATCTCCAAAACCTATAGCATCATGTGCCATGCCAGCCGCAGAGGGAATGAAAATAAAAACTAATACAGAGTTTGTAGAGAAAGCCAGAAAAGGCGTAATGGAGTTTTTATTAGCAAATCATCCACTTGATTGCCCAGTTTGTGATCAAGGAGGAGAATGTGATTTGCAAGATCAATCACTTTATTATGGAGTAGATAAATCTCGATTTTCAGAAAATAAAAGATCAGTGAAAGACAAGTACATGGGACCCTTGATTAAAACACAAATGACAAGATGTATCCATTGTACTAGATGTGTAAGATTTGCAACGGAAGTAGCAGGAGTTCCTGAAATAGGAGCTATCGGACGTGGAGAAAATATGGAAATTACAACCTACTTAGAAAAAGCAATGACATCTGAACTATCTGCAAATGTTATAGACTTATGTCCAGTAGGTGCACTTACCTCCAAACCTTATGCTTTTGAAGCCAGGCCTTGGGAATTAAAAAAAACAGAAAGCATAGACATTATGGATGCAGTAGGTTCAAACATAAGAGTTGATACTTATGGATGGGAGGTAAAAAGAATTTTACCAAGGCTAAATAATGAAATTAATGAAGAATGGCTATCTGATAAATCCAGGTACTCATGTGATGGTTTATTAAAACAGCGTTTAGATACTCCATATATTAAAAAAAATAATAAATTAATAAAATCTTCATGGGATGAGGCGATTGGATTGATAACAGAAAAAATAAACCAAAGTAAAGCAGATCAAGTGGGTGGACACGTAGGAGATTTGGTAAGTTTAGAAAATTCATATGCTTTTAAAAAATTTTTTGAAAGTATTAAATCTTCAAATTTAGAATTTAGAGAAAGAAAATTTTATATAAATCCTGAAGATAAAATGAATTATATATTTAATAGCTCAATTCAGGGGATTGAAGAGTCTGATTTAATTTTATTAATTGGATGCAATCCAAGATTTGAAGCAACAATGGTTAATGCTCGAATTAGAAAAGCTTTTAAAAATAATACAAAAATTTACTCAATAGGTAATCCTGGAGATTTAACTTATGATTATGAAATTATAGGTGTGGAATCAGAAGAATTAAAAAATATTTTTGAAAATAAAAGTAAATTTAATGAAAAAATTTTATCTTCAAAAAAACCTATAATTATAATTGGCGAGTCTACTCTAGAGTTAAAAAGTGGAAAATTTATTTTTGAAGAATTTAAGAATTTTTTAAAAGAAAAAAATTTTATTTCAGAAAAATGGAATGCTTTAAATATTTTACCTCAAAATTCTTCAACAGTTGGATCAATTGATTTGAAATTAATGAATTATAACAAAGACAATAATTTTGTTTTTTTTGACAATTTAGAGAAAAAAAATTTTAAGATTTTATATTTATTAGGATCAGATAATTTAGAATTTAAAAAAGATAACGAATTTATAATTTACCAAGGAAGCCATGGTGATAGAGGAGCAGAAATAGCAGATGTAATATTGCCAAGCCCAGCTTTTACTGAACAAAGTGGTTTATATTCTAACCTAGAGGGTAGAATTCAAGAGTCTAGAAAAGCATCGTATCCAACAGGAGAGGCTTTAGAAGATTGGAAAATATTTAATCTTATATCCCAAAAATTAAGTAATAATAAATTATTTAAAAACAAACATACAATAAGAACTGAAATGTTAAAATTAATTCCTAATTTTTCTGAAATAAACAGTTTACCCAAAAAAAATTTTATAAAAAATACAAATATAAAAACTGAATTTGTAAAAGAAGATATTAGAATTAATAAAATTGATTATTATTTTACGAACGTAATTTCTCGATCATCAAAAGTTATGAGTGATTGCAGGAGAATTCAGTCTGAACAAACTAAAGATGGAACAAACAATTAATTATATGCATTATTTAAATATATTTTTAGATGAATTTTATAAAATTTTATTTTTATTAATACCTGTTTTAGTTTCAGTTGCCTTAATAGTTTGGTTAGACAGAAGAGTATGGGGTTTAGTTCAAAAAAGAAAAGGACCTAATGTTGTGGGTCCTTTTGGTTTATTACAAACATTAGCGGATGCTTTAAAATATATTTTTAAAGAAATTATAATTCCAGCAAGTGCAAATAAAGTAATTTTTATTTTAGCTCCTATAGTGACTATGACTTTGGCTTTAATAGCTTGGGCAGTAATTCCTCTAAGTGAAAGTTTAATATTATCAAATATTAATGTTGGAATTCTTTATATATTTGCTGTTTCATCCTTAGGTGTTTATGGAATAATTATGGGAGGATGGGCCTCAAACTCAAAATATCCTTTTTTGGGAGCTATACGATCTTCAGCTCAAATGGTTTCCTATGAAGTTTCTATAGGAATTATAATCATTAATGTTTTATTATGTGTAGGCTCATTAAACTTAAAAGAAATTGTTTTAGCTCAAAAGGATTTGTGGTTTATTATTCCATTATTTCCAATGTTTGTTATATTTTTTATTTCAGCTTTAGCTGAAACAAACAGACCTCCATTTGATTTGCCAGAAGCAGAAGCAGAATTGGTTGCTGGATATCAAACCGAATATTCTGGAATGATGTATGCAATGTTTTGGTTGGGAGAATACGCTAATATATTATTAATGTGTGCGCTTGGGTCAATACTTTTTCTAGGTGGTTGGTTACCTCCGATTGATATTTATCCAATTAATTTAATACCCCCTCCATTATGGATGATATTTAAAATACTACTATTATTTTTTTTATTTTCTTTAGTTAAAGCAGTGGTTCCTAGGTATAGATACGATCAATTAATGAGACTTGGATGGAAAATATTTTTACCTTTCTCACTTTTATATGTTGTTATGACTGCAAGTTTTTTATTTTATTTTGATTTATTACCGATGAAAGATTTTTAATGAAGTTTGATAGATTTATAAAGACTATATTTTTAGCTGAGTTTGTATCAGCAATAATAATGGCTATAAAAGAAATGTTTCGTAAGTCGAAGACTATTAATTATCCTTTTGAAAAAGGACCCGTAAGTCCAAGAATGAGAGGCGAACATGCATTAAGAAGATATCCAAATGGAGAAGAGAGATGTATAGCCTGTAAACTTTGTGAAGCAGTTTGTCCTGCTCAAGCAATAACCATAGAATCAGAAGAAAGAGCTGACGGAAGTAGAAAAACTACTAGATATGACATTGATATGCTTAAATGTATTTATTGTGGACTATGTGAAGAATCTTGTCCAGTAGACGCTATAGTTCAAGGACCAAATTTTGAATTTGCGACAGAAACTCGCGAAGAACTTTATTACAACAAAAGCAAACTTCTCGAAAATGGAGACAAATGGGAAAGTGTATTATCTAAAAATATCAAATTAGACAAACCTTATAGATAATAAATGATGGCACATACATTTTTTTTTTATTTTTTTTCAATAATAGCAATATTTTCTGCTTTAATGGTCATAACGTCTAGAAATACTATTAATTCAGTTTTTTTTCTTATCTTAGATTTTATATCAGTCGGGTGCCTTTTTATAATGGTAGGCGCTGAATTTTTAGGAATGATTTTACTAATTGTTTATGTGGGAGCTGTTGCTGTCTTATTTTTATTTGTTGTTATGATGTTGAATGTATCTTCTCAAAAACAATCCTGGTTTATTGGAAAAAAATCGACCCATATACCTTCAGGTTTAATTGTAAGTATTCTAATTTTTTTAGAGCTACTTGTTATTATTGGTGGATGGAAATATAAAAGCAACCTACTAAATAGCGAACAGTTAGGGATGCAGCTAGATGTATCAAATACTCACCAAATCGGCTCAGTAATGTACACTGACTACATATTGTATTTCCAGATTTCTGGGATGATTTTATTCTTATCAATGATAGGTGCCATTTTATTAACTTATAAAAAGCGTGAGGGTTTAAAAAAGCAAAGCTATATTAATCAAATTTCACGGGAGCCATCTACATCAGTAGAAATAAAAGAAGTTGAATTTAATAAAGGTGTAAAACTTGATGATTGAAATTGGTCTTGGCCATTATCTTACTTTAGGAGCAATTATATTTTTTCTAGGAATTGTCGGTATATTTTTAAACAGAAAAAATGTGATAGTTATTCTAATGTCAATTGAGTTAATCCTTTTAGCAGTAAATATAAATTTGATATCATTTTCTATTTATTCAGGGGATATTCTGGGACAAATTTTTACTATGCTAATACTAACTGTGGCAGCAGCTGAGGCAGCGATTGGATTAGCTATTATCGTTATTTTTTATAGAAATAGAGGTTCAATTCGAGTTGAGGATATTCATGGTATGAAAGGATAAATGGAATACGCTATACTATTTTTACCTTTAATAGGTTCCTTAATAGGTTATTTCGGAAAATTTTTAGGTAATATTTTTTCACAAATTTTTACAAGTTTATTAATATCTATATCTGCAATTTTATCTATCTTAGTTTTTTTTAAAGGAGTAAATAATAATGAATATGGTAATTATCAAATATTTGAATGGATTAGTTCAGGAAAATTTATAGCTAATTGGTCAATTAATATCGATCCTCTATCATCAGTAATGCTAGTTGTAGTGACTGTTGTTTCTGCATTAGTTCATATTTATTCAATAGGATATATGAGTCACGATCCTCATAAGCCAAGATTCATGTCCTATTTATCTCTATTCACTTTTTCTATGTTGGCTTTAGTAGTATCAGATAATTTTTTGCAACTATTTTTTGGTTGGGAAGGAGTTGGCTTATGTTCATATTTACTAATTAATTTTTGGTATAAAAAAGATACTGCAAATAACGCAGCTATTAAAGCTTTTGTTGTTAATAGAGTTGGAGACTTTGGTTTAGCAATCGGAATATTTTTAATTTATTACCATCTGGGAACAATAAATTTTAATGAAGTTTTTCAAGCAATTCCTGAGTTTCAAGATAAAAAAATAAACTTTTTATCTTTTGAAGGTAATTTAATATCTATAATTGGCATATTTTTATTTGTTGGAGCAATGGGTAAATCTGCACAATTTTTTTTACATACATGGCTCCCTGATGCAATGGAAGGTCCAACGCCGGTATCAGCTTTAATCCATGCAGCAACTATGGTAACAGCAGGAGTTTTTTTAGTAGTAAAATGTTCACCTATTTTTGAATATTCTCAATTTACCTTGAATTTAATTTCTATAACTGGAATGTTAACTGCAATATTTGCAGCATCAGTTGCATTGGTTCAAAATGACATTAAGAAAGTAATTGCGTATTCTACCTGCAGTCAATTAGGTTATATGTTTTTCGCAGCTGGTGTTGGAGCTTATCATGTTGCTATTTTTCATTTATTTACCCATGCTTTTTTCAAAGCATTATTATTTTTAGGAGCTGGTTCGGTCATACATGCATTTAAAGAAGAGCAAGATATTAGATATATGGGCGGTGTTTGGAAAAAACTTCCATTCACTTACATATTAATGTTAATTGGAACCTTGGCACTTACTGGTTTTCCTTTTTTAGCAGGATTTTATTCAAAAGAAGCCATAATTGAGTTTGCATTTTTAAAAAACTCCACAATCGGGAATTACGTAACTTTTATTGGCATAATGGGGGCCTTTTTAACTTCTATTTATTCTTGGAGACTTTTTTTTAAAATTTTCCACGGAAGATTTAACAATCAAAAAATGTCAATTAAGGATACTCATGAATCGCCAGTTACAATGTTAGTACCTCTTATATTTTTAGCCATAGGTTCAATTTTTGCAGGCTATATTTTTAAAGAAATATTTATTGGTAATAATAATGCTGACTTTTGGCAGTCATCAATATTTTTTTTAAATGAAATAAAACACACAAAATTACCACTTTGGCTATTAATTGTCACACCAACTTTAGTTATATTATCAATTCCAATTTCTTATTTTTATTTTATAAAAAATAGAAAAATTATAGAAAGTTTTAAAAAAACAAATCAGCCTCTCTACAACTTTTTGCTTAATAAATGGTATATTGATGAATTTTATGACTCCGCAATAGTTAATCCAATAAAAAAACTGGGTTTATTTTTTTGGAAAAAAGGTGACATTGGAACAATTGATAAGTTTGGTCCCGATGGCATATCTAAAATGATTAAATTTTTATCAAACAAATCTATCAAAATGCAAACCGGCTATATTTATGATTACGCTTTTGTAATGCTGATTGGTTTGTCTGCCTTAATAACATATTTAATATTTACATAAAAATGAATTTTCCTATTTTATCATCAATAATTTTTTTGCCTCTATTAGGTTCAGTTTTTATTTTTTTATCAAAAAGTCAAAACAGTAATAAAAGTTCAATTTACGTCTCTCTTTTTACAAGTTTTGCGAATTTCTTTTTAGTTTTATTTTTATGGTATTCTTTTGATAATAGTCAAACTGCTTTTCAATTTATTGAAGAAAGAAATTGGATAAGTGGTTTAATTAAATTTAAGTTAGGGATTGATGGAATTTCAATTTTATTTATTGTTTTAACATCATTCATAACACCCATATGTATTATCTCTTGTATAATTAGTGTAAAAAGTAGGATTAGAGAGTTTCTAATTGCTATTTTAATCTTAGAAACTTTTATGATAGGAGTTTTTTGTTCTTTAGATCTTGTAATATTTTATTTATTTTTTGAAGCAGGTCTAATTCCTATGTTTTTAATAATTGGTATTTGGGGAGGTCCTAGAAGAGTATACTCTGCTTTTAAATTTTTCTTATTTACTCTTCTTGGGTCTGTTTTAATGCTCGTTGCAATTATATATATTTATTGGTTGACAGGTACAACAGATGTAGTTGAAATCTATAAATTTAAAATTCCCGAAGACGTACAATATATTTTATGGTTAGCTTTTTTTAGTTCATTTGCAGTAAAATTGCCAATGTGGCCAGTACATACTTGGCTACCTGATGCCCACGTAGAGGCTCCGACGGCAGGTTCAGTAATATTGGCGGCGATACTACTAAAGATGGCTGGCTATGGTTTCTTAAGATTCTCAATACCCTTTTTTCCAGTTGCCTCAGAATTTTTTGTACCTCTAGTTTATACTTTAAGTATAATTGCAATAATTTACACATCTTTAGTTGCCTTGATGCAAGATGACATGAAAAAGTTAATTGCTTATTCGTCAGTTGCTCATATGGGGTATGTAACTCTTGGAATATTTACTTTTACTATTCAAGGAATAGAAGGAAGCATATATCAAATGATTAGTCATGGATTGATTTCAGCGGCACTATTTTTATGCGTTGGTGTTGTGTATGATAGAATGCACTCAAGGTTAATTAGTTCTTACGGAGGGGTTGTAAACTATCTTCCTAGATATTCTTTTTTATTCATTGTATTTATTCTAGGAGGGCTTGGTTTACCTGGCACTAGTGGGTTTTTAGGTGAATTTTTAATATTAATTGGAACTTTTCAAAAAAGTTACTTAGCTGCAATATTAGCTGCTATAGGGGTTATACTAGGAGCATGTTACATGCTTTGGTTAGGAAAAAGAGTAATATTTGGGGTTACACATAATTTAAAAATTAAATCATTCAAAGATATTAATTTTTCTGAAAGTGCTATTTTAATTACATTAGCTTTTACAATAATTTTATTTGGTTTTTATCCCGAACCATTAATGAAAACTATGAGCACATCTGTCAATCACCTTATAAACAACTATCAAATGGATTTAATTTATCATCTAACTGCGAGTCAAAAATGAACAACTTAAATATCTTATTACCTGAAATATTTTTATCTCTATCAATCTTTTCATTACTTATGATCGGAGTTTTTTTTAAAAATAGTTACAACCTAATTGTTAAATTATCTTTACTAACTTTAATAATTACAAGCTTAATATTAGTTAATAGTGATCTTGAAACAGTAAAGATATTTAAAGATAGCTTCATAAAAGACCCTTTTTCTAAATTTATAAAGTTGATGTTAGTAGCTTCTAGTGTTTTTATTTTAAATGCATCTCAAACCTTTATAAAAGACAAAAAGTTAAATTATTTTGAGTATCCAATTATAATTTTAATATCTATCCTTGGTATGTTTATTATGGTTAGTTCTCATGATCTTATATTATTTTATCTTGGTTTAGAATTACAATCTTTATCACTTTATATTTTGGCATCAATAGATCGAGACAACATAAAATCTAGCGAGTCGGGAATTAAATATTTTGTTTTGAGCGCTTTATCATCTGGCTTATTGCTTTACGGCTGCTCTTTGATTTATGGTTTTTGTGGGTCAACAAATTTTGATGTTATTGCAATTGAATTAACTTCGGAAAATACTGGTGCGATATTCGCAATGGTTTTTATCCTAGTTGGACTATCATTTAAAGTTGCTGCAGTTCCTTTTCATATGTGGACACCAGATGTATACGAAGGGTCACCAACTTCTATAACAAACTTCTTTGCTGTAGTTCCAAAAATAGCAAGTTTTGCTGTTATAGTTAAATTTATGCAAACACCTTTTTCAAATATTTTATTAGAGTGGCAAACTATCTTAGTATTTATCTCATTAGCATCCATGATTTTAGGAGCTGTAGCTGCAATAGGACAAAAAAATATTAAAAGATTGATCGCTTATAGCTCTATAGGACACATAGGGTATGCTTTGGCAGGAATAGCTACAGGAACAGCTAACGGTTATATAAGTTCGATTGTTTATTTATTTATTTACGCAGTGATGAACATAGGGGTCTTTTGTTGCATTTATTTAATGAAAAAAGATGGAAAATATACAGAAGAAATTAATGATCTCTCAGGAATTTCAAAAAAACATCCATTAATAGCTATATCATTTTTAATAATTTTATTTTCACTAGCTGGGATCCCACCTCTTGGAGGTTTTTTTGCTAAATTTTATGTTTTTATGTCTGTAGTTGAAAGTGAAATGTACCTTTTGGCAATAATGGGATTATTGACTACAGTAATTTCAGCTTTTTACTATTTAAAAATAATAAAGATAATTTATTTCGATGATATTAAAACTTCTTTTGATCAAGTTAAGAACATTAATATTTCAGGAACAATTTTTTTAAGTTGTATATTCTTAACTACTTTTTTTATATATCCTTCAATTTTAAGCAATATGGTTAAGTCAATATTTTCATGAGAAAAAAAATAAAAATTAAGAGATTTAATAGTGTAAAGAGTACTAATGATGAAGCTATAAAAATGATAAGAAAAAAGATTTCTAGGCCAACTATTATTATAGCCTTAAGTCAAACAAAGGGTAGAGGAACTATGGGAAAAAAATGGATTTCAATGGAGGGAAATATTTTTGTTTCAATTTTTTTTAGATTTAATCCAAAAAAAATTAAATTTAATCAGTTTGCAGTTATCAATCCATTTTTAATTAAAAATGCGATTCAAAAATATTCCAAACATAAAATTAAGATTAAATGGCCAAATGACTTACTTATTAAAGGTAAAAAGTTTTGTGGCATTTTACAAGAAGTGATTGAATATAATAAGAAAAAATATTTGATAACAGGTGTTGGTATTAATTCTTTATTTAAACCAAATAATAAAAAATTTAAATCTATAAGCTTAAACGATTGTTCAGATAAAATTATAGAAAATAAAAAAATATTAGATGATATTAAAGTTTCGTATGAAAAGTTCTTAATAGATATGGAAAAATATAATTTTAACTCTTTAAAAAGAAAAGTTATTAATAACAGATGAATTATTTAGTTGGCGATATAGGAAATACTTTAACCAAGGTTTCGTTATTAAACCATAATTTTAAAATTATTAAATCTTACAACATTGAAAGTTCAAAGATAAAAATTCTTAAAAATAGAAATAAATATTTAAAAAAAATAATTAATAAAACTATAAATAAAAAAATATTATTCTCAAGTGTTGTTCCGACAATTTTTCAAAAAACTAAGAGTTTTTTAAAAAAAAAAGGTTTTCATGTTTACGAAATAAAAGATCTCAAGATTAAAAAATTAATAAAAACAAAAGTAGAAAAAGTTAGCGAGGTTGGCTCCGATAGAATAGCTAATGGGATAGGAGCTTTTGAAAAATATAAAAAAAATTGCTTAGTAATTGATTTCGGTACTGCTACTACATTTGATATTATTAATAACTCTGGTGTTTATGAGGGAGGTGTTATAGCTCCTGGAATAAATCTCTCTATACAAAACTTAAATAAATCAACTGCAATGCTTCCATGCATAAATTTAAAAGCTTCATCTAAAATTTTTGGTAAAAATACAAAAGAGGCAATTAATGCTGGTATATTATGGGGCTATCAAGGGCTTATAAATAATATAATTTTGAAAATCTTTTCATCAAAAAGAAAAAAATTAAACATTATTTTAACCGGTGGATATGCAAATCTATTTAAGAAATATATAAAAGAAAAAAGTATAATTGATGAAAATATAACTATAAAAGGAATAATTAAGATTTATAAAAAATTATTAATATGAATAAAAAGAAAAATGAGGAATTAATTTTTTGTCCATTAGGTGGATCTGGCGAGATTGGTATGAATATGAACCTATATTCATATGGAGAAGAAAACAATCAAAAATGGATAATAGTAGATGTTGGAGTTACTTTTGCTGACGATACAATACCCGGAATAGATTTAATTTATCCTGATCCCGGTTTTATAATTGATAAAAAAAATGATCTATTGGGAATTGTATTAACCCATGCTCACGAAGATCATATTGGAGCAATAGCTCATATCTGGCCTAAACTTAAATGTAAAATTTACGCAACACCATTTACAGCTGTATTAATTCAAGAAAAATTTAAAGAAAAAAAAATTGATATTTCTCGGAGTTTAAACATTGTCCAACTCAATTCTAAAATTAAATTAGGTCCATTTGAGATTGATTTTGTTACTTTAACACATTCCATTTTAGAACCTAACGGTCTTTGTATAACAACACCCTCTGGATCAATTCTTCACACTGGAGATTGGAAGGTAGACCCCGATCCTTTAATAGGCAAGAATATAGATAAAGAAAAATTAAAAAAGATTGGAGAAAAAGGAGTAAATGCAATGATATGTGACTCAACCAATGTATTTAGTGAAGGTAGAGCTGGATCAGAGTCAGATGTGAGGAATAGTTTATTAAATATAATAGAAAAAAAAACCAATAAAGTAATTGTAACATCCTTTGCTTCTAATGTGGCTAGAATGGAAACTATTTTTTACTGTGCAAAAAAAACTAACAGACAAATATCCCTAGTTGGAAGGTCAATGAATAGAATTTATAAGGCAGCTAGGCAGTGTGGTTATTTGCAAAATGTAGTAGATGTTCTAGATCCCAGAGAAGCTAATAAAATCCCAAAGAGTAAAATCATATACTTATGTACTGGAAGCCAAGGCGAACCAATGGGGGCAATGAACAGAATTATAAATGGCACACATCCAGATGTTTTTATAGAGAAAGATGATACAATTATTTTTTCATCAAAGATAATTCCTGGTAATGAAAAAAAACTTTACGCTTTACAAAATGAAATTACAAAAAAAGATGTTGAAATAATTACTGAAGAAAATGCATTTGTTCATGTATCTGGGCACCCTAACAGAGAAGATTTAAAAGATATGTATAACTGGATAAAACCTAAATGTATAATTCCTGTTCATGGTGAACATCGTCATATGAAAGAGCACATTGCGTTTGCAAAAGAAATGCAAATACCTCACTCTCTTTTAATTGAAAATGGAGATATTATAAAAATTAATCCTTCAGGTGAATGTAAGATAATAGATAAGGCACCGTCTGGCAGAATGTATCTCGACGGCAATATTGGTGTTTCTGCAGATTCGCAATCAATTAAGGAAAGAAAAAATATCTCAATCAACGGATATTTAGAGGTTACTCTTATATTATCAAATAATGGTAAAATGCTTAAACCAATTGTGTCTTATAAAGGTATCCCGGAAAATGAAATTGGTAAGGATTTTATTATTGATATGGAAGACGAGATTAATAATGTATGTAGAACGTTTTCAATTAAAAATAAAAAACAAGAGTTTAATCTAATTGATGCAGTTAAAAAAAATTGTAGAAAATTTATTAAAGAGAAAACAGGTAAGAAGCCTTATACCAATATTAACATAGCAAGAATTTGATGGGTTTAACTGGGTCTTTAATAGTTTATATTTGTATTTGGTGGATAGTTTTTTTTTCAATTTTGCCTATTGGAATTATATCTCAAAATGAGAAATTTAATGATAAACTAGACGGAAATGATCTTGGAGCACCAAAAAACCCAAAAATTGCTAAAAAATTTTTAATAACAACCTTTATTACAACAGTACTATTTTTAGGGATATATTATATGGTAAACAGTTATAATTTAAATTTAAGGGAGTTTTTAACATAATGTATTTATCAAAACTTTTCATTCCAATAACAAAAGACCTTCCATCTGATGCTAAAATTAAATCTCATCAGTTAATGTTAAGAGCTGGTATGATTAAGCAATCTTCTGCTGGTATTTACTCTTGGTTACCACTTGGATTCAAAATTATGAAAAAAATAGAAAATATTGTTAGAGAAGAACAAAACAATATTAACGCTCAAGAAATGTTAATGCCAACAATCCAGTCAGCTGATATTTGGAAAGAAAGCGGTCGATACGAGGATTACGGTGAAGAAATGTTAAGAATAAAAGATAGACAAGGTAGGGAGATGTTATATGGGCCTACCAATGAAGAATTAATTACTGAGATATTCAGATCAAGCGTCAAATCATATAAATTATTACCTCAAATACTTTATCATATTCAGTGGAAATTTAGAGACGAAGTGAGGCCAAGGTTTGGTGTTATGAGATGTAGAGAATTTTATATGAAAGATGCTTATTCCTTCGATCTCGATGAACAATCTGCAAGAACTTCTTACAACAAAATGTTTCTCTCATATTTAAAAACTTTTAAAAGATTAGGACTTAAAGCAATACCAATGGCAGCAGATACAGGACCAATAGGAGGAGATTTATCTCATGAATTTATAATTTTGGCAGAAACAGGAGAAAGCAAAATTTATGCTGATAAAAAAATATTTGATATTAACGTTGATAAATATCAATCTGATAACGAGTCACTTGAAAAGATGAGAGAAGATTTTTTAAATTTTTATGCCGTAACAGATGAAAAATTTAATAAAGAAGAATTTGACAAAAAAGTAAATAAAAAAGAACAAATAATAACCAAGGGAATAGAAGTAGGACATATTTTTTATTTTGGGGATAAATATTCTAAATCTCTTAATTGTCTAGTTGATACCCAGCAAGGAAAAAAAATTTCTGTTAAAATGGGCTCATATGGAATTGGAGTATCAAGGTTAGTAGGTGCTATCATTGAGGCCAAATATGAAAATGAAATAATGAAATGGCCAAAATCTGTCTCACCGTTTGATTTAGTTATTATTCCAAATATTAATAAAAATAATGATGAAAATCTTAAAAAAGCAGCAAAAGTATACAATGAGCTAAAAAAACAAAATATTGACGTATTGTTAGATGATGTTGAGGAGAATATGTCAACGAAATTTAAAAAACATGACTTAATTGGTGTTCCTTTTCAAATTATCATAGGATCAAAATCTAAAGATAACGAATTTGAATTCAAAGAAGTAAATGGAGCAAGTAAATCATTAAGTCTCACAGATATAATAAAAGAACTTAAAAAATAACTTGTTTAACAAAACTGAAAGAATTATTGCGTTTAGAAATTTAAGACCTAAAAAAAAAGAAGGTTTTTTAAAAGTAATCTCAATTTTCTCATTTATTGGTATCATGTTAGGTGTATCAATCTTAATTATTGTAATGTCTGTAATGAATGGTTTTAGAACAGATTTAACAAACAAAATTTTAGGGTTTAATCCCCATATAGTCGTACAACCTTATAGTAAAAAAATTGACAATTCATTTAAAGAAACAATTAAAAAAAAATATGACAATTTAGTACTCAGAGACTCTTATTCTGGAGAAGGAGTGGTAATTGTTAATAATATTACTAAAGGTATTTTAATTAAAGGAGCTGATAATTTTAATTTTTTAGAAGATTTGATTATTGATGGTAATTTAGACTTATTCAATAATAATTCAATTATTATAGGAAAAGAATTAGCAAATAATTTAGGGGTAGTAACAGGAGATAAAATTAATATTATGTCACCAAATTTTATTGGTACGCCTTTGGGAGGCATTCCAAAACAGGAAATTTTTGAAATCAATTCAGTATTTAGCAGCGGATTTTTTGAATTTGATCAAAATGTCGTTTTTTTAAATTTAAAAGATGCGATGTCTTTTTTTGATAAAAATAAAGATGATCTCAGTTTAGAAATCTTTTTAGACGATCCAATAAATGCTGATAAATACAAAAATGAAATTCAAAATATTGAAGAGACTAATTATGTTTATTCTTGGACGGATGTAAATAAATCTTTTTTTAATGCATTAAAGATAGAAAGAAATGTAATGTTTATTATTTTAACATTAATAATTATAGTGGCGGCTTTTAATATTATTTCAGGACTAACTATACTTATTAAAAATAAAACTAAAGAAATAGCAATTTTTCAAACTTTAGGTTTAACTAACAGATCAATAACAAAATCATTTTTTCTTACTGGTTTTATAATTGGAACTGTTGCATCAATTTTTGGTGTTCTATTAGGTACTACTTTTTCAATATATATAGAAGAAATAAGATATTTAATTTCTTCAATATTTAATACAGAAATATTTCCTCCAGAAGTTTATTATTTAGAAAAAATGCCAAGTGAGATTAGCCCTTTTTCTATAGGCTCAATATTCTTTTTTTCAATAACAGTAACTGCATTAGCTTCTTATTTACCTGCTAGACTTATTACAAAAATGAAAACAATAAATGCTTTGAAATATGAATAAGATATTAATAGAGACAAAACAAATTAAAAAAGATTTTGATCATAAAAACGGTCTTATCAAAATTTTTAAAGATGCGAGCTTTACAATTAAATCAGGGGATCTTGTTGCTCTAGTTGGTCCTTCCGGCTCAGGAAAATCAACCTTAATCCATTTGTTGGCATTATTGGATAATCCAACTTCCGGTACAATTATATTAAAAGGAACAGACTCCAAAAATCTAAACGAAAAAGAAAAAAGTGATATTAGGAAAAAAAAAATTTCAATTATTTTTCAAGACAATAATTTACTCTCAGACTTCACTGCCATAGAAAATGTGCTAATGCCCTTGATTATTAGAGGAGAAAAATACAATGATTCATTTAATAAGGCTAAAAAAGTTCTTATTGATGTTAAGCTTTCTGACAGAATAAATCATTTTCCAAATGAACTATCGGGTGGAGAACAACAAAGGGTTGCAATAGCAAGAGCGCTAGTTGCAGAAACAGATTTAATATTGGCAGATGAACCAACTGGTAACTTAGATTATAAAACTTCAAAAGAGGTCTTTTCTTATTTTTTAAAATTAAAGAAAATGAATAAAGCAGTCATATTTGCAACTCATAATAGAGAGTTAGCTGATCAGGCAGATTATAAGTTGAGTATTTTAAATGGTATTATAAAAAGAACTTATGGACGTGACAAAAAATGAATTCACAAACTTTAAGATACATACTCAATACTCGATATGTGAAGGTGCAGTAAAAATTGAAGATCTAGCCGAATATTGTAAAAAAAATAAAATTAGGTCTCTTGGTTTGTGCGATAGTTATAATTTGTGTGGATCTTTAGAATTTGCAGAAAAAATTAGTAAAATAGGAACCCATCCTATAATAGGTACTCAAATTAATTTTTTAATTGATGAGGATTTAGGAAAATTACCTTTATTTGCAGCTACTAAAAAAGGTTATCAAAACTTAGTTAGTCTCTCTTCAAAAAGCTACTTAGATAGTAGCTCCGTAAGCGATCCCCATTGCGAATTTGACATACTAGAAAATTTTAACGAAGGAGTAATAATATTATCTGGTGGTCAAAATGATTTTTTCGGTAAATTATTTAAGGCAAATAAAATTAAAAAAATTGAAGAATATACCTCTAAACTTTTTGAAATATTTAAAGACAGATTTTATATTGAAATTCAGAGACATAACGAGCCAGAAGAAGCTAATTATGAAAATTTTATGATAAAGTTATCAAAGAAATTAGAAATACCTCTAATTGCTAGTCAGGAAGTTTTTTATTTAAATCAAGAAATGTCAGAAGCACATGACGCTTTAGTTTGTATAGGAGAAAAAAATTTTATCGATGATCCCAAAAGAAAAAAGTATAACAACCAACACTATATAAAAAAAACAGAAAGTTTAAAAAAAATTTTTGAAGACATTCCCGAGGCATTAGAAAATAATTATAACTTCCCATTTAGATTTAGTTTTAAACCAAAGAAATCTTCACCAATATTGCCAACTATAAAAAAAAATCAAAATCTTTCTACAAAAGATGAATTATTACAACAGTCAAAACGTGGCCTTATTAACAGGTTAGAAAATTTTATTTATAAGAAGAATAACTCAATTGATAAAAAAGAATTAAAAAAAAAATATGAAGAAAGACTAACTCATGAATTAAACATTATAAATTCGATGAACTATTCTGGATATTTTTTAATTGTTTCTGATTATATTAGATGGGCTAAATCTAATAATATACCCGTTGGCCCTGGTCGAGGATCTGGAGCTGGATCGTTGGTCGCATATTCATTAGATATAACAGATTTAGATCCAATAGAATTCGACTTAATCTTTGAAAGATTTTTAAATCCAGATAGAATTTCGATGCCCGATTTTGATATTGATTTTTGTGAAGAGAAAAGAGATTTGGTTTTTGAATATTTAAAAAAAAAATACAATAATGGAGTAGCTCACATAATTACTTTTGGTAAATTAAAAGCCCGCATGGCATTAAGAGATGTGGGTAGAGTTTTAGGACTTCCATACGGCCATGTAGATAAAATAAGTAAAATGATACCTTTCGATCCTTCTCGACCTTTAACTTTACAAGAATCTATAAATAGAGAACCACGTTTCAAAGAAGAGGTTAAAAATAATAAAAAAGTAGAAAAATTAATTGAACTTTCATTAAAATTAGAGGGACTAAATAGAAATATGGCGACGCACGCTGCAGGTGTTGTAATTGCAGGAAATAATTTATCTGAAGAGGTGCCTCTATACAAAGATCATAATTCAAATTTATTTCTACCCTCAACCCAATTTGATATGTATTCTTCAGAAAACGCCGGTCTAGTAAAATTTGATTTATTAGGTTTAAAAACTTTAACAGTTATAGCTAAAACTTTAAAAATACTTTCAAGCAGAGATGTCAAGATAGATATAAGTCAAATAAATTTGCAAGATGAAAAGGTATTTAAAATGTTATCGACTGGAGAAACTACAGGATTATTTCAACTAGAAAGTACCGGAATGAGAGAATCAATTAGACAAATGAAACCAAATAAATTTGATGATATAATAGCTCTTGTTGCTTTATATAGACCTGGTCCAATGAGCAACATTCCTATTTATAATGACTGTAAAAATGGATTAAAAAAACCTGATTATATTCATGAAACTTTAGAAGAAATTTTAAAACCAACTTACGGAATAATCATTTATCAAGAGCAGGTAATGCGAATAGCTCAAACTTTAGCCGGATTTACTGCCGGAGAGGCAGACATTCTTAGAAAAGCTATGGGAAAAAAGAAAAGAGCTGAACTAGAAAAACAAAAAGAAAGATTTATAAGCGGTGCTGTAAATAATGGTATAAAAAAAGACGTTGCAAACTATGTTTTTACTAAAATAGAACCTTTCGCAGAATATGGTTTTAACAAAAGTCATGCCGCAGCTTATGCCCTTATTGCGTATCAAACTGCCTATTTGAAAACTTATTTTAAAGAAGATTTTATTGCAGCTACCATGTCAACAGAAATGACAAATACTGGAAAATTGAGAGAGTTTGTGGAAGAATTAAAAAGATTAAAAGTCGAAGTAGTAAAACCGTCAATCAATCTTTGTTTTGCAGATTTTAAACCTGAAAAAAATAAAATTTATTATGGTTTAGGCGCTATTAAAAATGTTGGGTATGAAGCTATATCTAACGTAATAAAAGAAAGGGAAAAAAATGGTAAATTCAGTTCTCTTATGGATTTTATTAAAAGAGTAAATCCCAAAGATATTAATAAACTTCAATTAGAAGGTCTTGTAAAAGCAGGAGTATTCGATGAACTAGATAAAAATAGAAAAAAAATATTCGACTCTATTCCAAAAATAATACAAAAAATTAAAAATTATTATGAGGATAAAACAAGTAAGCAAAATAATTTGTTCGAAACTTTAGAAAATTCCAGTGAAAGTAAGTTTAATTTCATATCAAGTGACTTTTGGTCAAAGAAAGACTTATTAGCGAGTGAATTTTCGTCACTTGGTTTTTATATTTCAGATCATCCTTTAAATGAATTTAAACAAATCTTTTCTCAATTAAATATCACTAATTATAAAGAATTTATAAATGGAGATAAGTCAGAGTCATTGGTTGCTGGAACAATTATGTCAATTCAGGAAAAAAAGAGCGTAAAAGGAACCCCATTTGCTATAATAAAATTTAGCGATAATACTTCTGAGTTTGAATTATTTTTATTCTCAGAAAATTTAATTCAAAATAGAGAAAAATTAAAAGAGTCAAACTCGTTTATTCTTACTCTTCAAAAAGATCTGACTAACAAAACTAACTCAACCACAAGAGTGAATATAAAAAAGATATTAGATGTAGGTGAAATGATCGAAAAACCTTATGAAAAAGTATCAATTGAACTTTCAAATAATTACGATTTAGACGAACTTAAGGATGCTCTTAAAGAAGAAGGAACCACTCAGATAAATATTATTGTTAAAGAAAAAGATAAAAGTTTTGCTTTCAAATTAGAAAAAACAAGAAAGTTTGATTTATCGATATTTAACAATGTAAAAAGTAAGGAATACGTTAAAAAAATTAGCTTTTAGAAGCTTGATTTTTTTGAATTTTATATATATCAAAGGTCTAATTTCGCACACAGCATTAAGGGTTAATCACCCTACCGGTCCAGAAATGGAGTTACTGTGGTGGATTAACCGGAAAATAAAATGAACGTACCTGAAGTAAATATAAAACAACTATTAGAGGCTGGTGTCCATCTAGGACACAAAACTCTAAGATGGAATCCAAAAATGAAAAAATTCATTTTTGGAGAAAAGAATTCAATTCATATAATTGATCTAACACAAACTGTAACTTTTATTAAAACAGCCTTAGGGGAAGTACATAAATGTATTTCTGGGGGTGGTAAAATATTGATAGTATCTACTAAGAAGCAAGCTTCTGAACAAGTTTCTGATTTAGCAAAAGAGACCAATCAATTTTATGTTAATTATAGATGGTTGGGTGGAATGCTAACAAATTGGAATACAATTCAAAACTCAATCAAGAGAATGAAAACGCTAGAAGAACAATTGTCAGCAGATGAAATTGGTTTTACAAAAAAAGAAGTTTTAAAATTGGGCAATGAAAGAGATAAACTTAAAAGATCTTTAGGTGGAATTTCAGAAATGAAAAAGGTTCCTGAAATGATTTTTATAATTGATACAAATATTGAGTCCTTGGCAGTTAAAGAAGCTATAAAATTAGATATTCCAATAGTAGCCATCCTTGATACAAATTCTGATCCACAAGGAATACATTTTCCAATTCCAGGAAATGATGATGCAAGAAGATCTATAAACTTATACTGTGATTTATTAAAAAATACTATTTTAGATGCGCAGAAAAATATAGTTAAAAAAACTGAGAATATTGAAAAACCAAAAATAAAGATTAAAACCAAAACAAAAGCTAAAGCCTCTCCGAAAGATAAAAAAGATTAAAAATCCATAAACCTTATGTCAAACAAGGATATATTAGCTAATATTAAAAAACTTAGAGAAATTACTGGTGTAGGTTTTAAAGATTGTAAAATCGCGATAGATGAAAACAAAGGAGATCTAGATAAATCAATAGAGTTTTTAAGGAAAAAAGGAATAGCCAAAGCATCAAAAAAAATGAGCAGAACAGCAACCGAAGGTTTGGTTCTTGCTCATCAAGAAAATAATGAGATAGCCATTATAGAGATCAATAGTGAAACTGATTTTGTTGCAAAAAACAAAGATTTTATATCTTTTTGCAAAGAAGTTTCTGAAATAAATTTTAAATGCAAAGGAGATTTAAAAAAATTAGAAGAATCTTTAATGAAAAACAAATCATCAGTGAAAAATAATATTGTAGACTTAATTTCTAAAATTGGAGAGAAAATTACATTGACTAGATCTAAATTCTTAAATAAAGATGATGATAATTTTTTTTATGTTCATGGATCTATAGAAAAAAATATAGGTAAGATAATTTCAGCTGTTAAAATAAAAAACTTAAATAATAAAGAACTAGGAACAAAATTAGCAATGCATATTGCCGCTTCAAATCCACTGTCTGTAGATCAAAAAACCTTAGATAAAAAAGTCATAGATAAAGAAATGGAAATAATCAAAGCAGAATTATTAAATTCAGGAAAAAAAAAAGAAATGATAGATAAAATTGCCAATGGTAAATTAAATAAATTTATTTCTGAAAATACTTTAATTAATCAAATTTGGATTATGGATCCTAAAAAGAAAGTTTCAGATATATTGAAAGAAAATTCTTCAAACAAAGAATTAATTATTCAGGAATTTGTAAGAATAAAAGTTGGCGAAGGAGCTTAAAATGAGTTCAGAATTTAATGAAAAAAATTATTCATCTAAAATGGATAAAACAATTCAATCTTTTAAAAAAGATATTGGAACTCTAAGAACCGGTAGAGCTAATTCTTCTATGTTAGACACAATACGCGTCGATGTTTACGGCCAAAAAATGCCAATTAACCAAATAGCTACAGTTAGCGTACCCGAGGCAAGATTGATATCTGTTCAGGTATGGGACCAAGCGAATGTAATTCTTACAGATAAAGCAATAAAAGAGTCAGATCTTGGAGTAAATCCTCAAGTAGACGGTCAAATTATAAGAATTCGAATACCTGATTTAACCGAAGAAAGAAGAAAAGAATTGATTAAAGTTTTAAAAGTCATGAGTGAAAAAAGCAAAGTATCTATAAGAAACATAAGAAGAGAGGGTAACGAGGAATTAAAAAAATTACTTAACCAAAAAAAAATAAGTGAAGATATAAGTAAGTCACTAGAAAAAGATATTCAAAAATTTACTGATGATAATATTAAGAATATTGAAAAAATATCATTAGAAAAAGAAAAAGAAATATCAAAAATATGAACAAGCTCAACCACGTTGCCTTTATTATGGATGGTAATGGAAGGTGGGGGAAAAAGAGAAACAAAAGTAGAAATTTTGGTCATATACAAGGCATAAATACCGTCCAAAAAATAGTAAGATCCAGTTTAAAATTAAAAATACCAATAGTTACTTTTTATGTTTTTTCAACCGAAAACTGGAAACGTCCAAAATCTGAAATTAAATTTTTATTTAATTTAATTAGTATTTATTTTAAAAAAGAAATAACAAATGTTATCAAAAACAATATTAAGATTAATATAATAGGTCAAACTAGCAGTTTACCCTCAGGAATAAAAAAAGTATTATTGGACACTATAAAAAGAACTAAAAATAATAAAAATTTAATTATAAATTTAGCAATTAATTATGGATCTAAAAGTGAAATTAAAAATGCTTTTTTAAAGATTAAAAAAAGTAAATCTACTATTTCAGAAAAAGAAATAAGCAAGAACCTATTTACTTATAACATTCCAGATCCAGATATATTAATAAGAACAGGGGGTCAAAAAAGACTAAGCAACTTTATGTTATGGCAATTGGCCTATACAGAAATTTATTTTTTAGATAAACTTTGGCCTGATTTTAACGCCATAGATTTAAAAAGAATTATTAATAATTTTAAAGGAATTAAAAGGAATTTTGGAGGAATTTAAATTAAAATGAATCTATCTAAGAGAGTATTTACTTCAATTATATTAATATTAATCTTGTTATTATCATTTTATGACAAAAGAATTTTGCAACTAGTTTTAATTTCATTTGCTCTTTTATCTTTATATGAGTTTTTTAATATTATGAGGAAAATATTTAAGAAGAAAACTTTTTTAAAATATTTTCTTAGTGCATTATTTTGTACCTATTTAATAATTTTTGTAATTACGGTATATCTAATGTTTTTGCATTTTCATTCAAAGTTTTTATTATTACTTCTTTTGTTCATATGTATCTTTTCAGATATCGGAGGACTAGTATTTGGAAAACTTTTTAAAGGAAAAAAATTAACAAAAATAAGTCCTAATAAAACTTTATCTGGAAGCGCAGGATCATTTATTTTTTCAATATTATGCACTACTATATTTATTAATTTAGATCTTATAAATTTGAGCATTGCACTTTTAACTTTAACTTTGTTAACGTCTTTATTTTGTCAATTAGGAGATTTATTTTTTTCATTTCTAAAAAGAAAAGCAAAAATTAAAGATACGGGAAAAATATTACCTGGCCATGGAGGAATATTAGACAGAGTTGATGGAATTTTATTTGGAATACCTTTTGGAATACTATTTTTTATTTTATTATGATTAAAAAAAAAATTGCAATATTAGGATCTACTGGCTCAATTGGTAAAAGTACTTTAGAAGTGGTTGCACGTAATAAAAAATCTTTTAAAGTTTTAATTTTAGTTGCAAATACAAATTATAAACTAATTAAAGAACAAATAAAAATATTCAAACCTAGCTTTTTTATAATAAAAAATAAAAATACTTTTTTAAAAATTAAAAAAAAATTTTCTAAAAATAAAGTTAAAATACTTAATAATTTTAATATACCATTAAAACAAAAAAAAATTGATATTACAATTGCCGCAATACCAGGATTGGCTGGTTTGGAACCAACAATTATCTTTACAAAAATTAGTAAAAAAATATTATTAGCCAACAAAGAGTCGATCATATGCGGATGGAATATAATAAATAATATAGCAAAAAAAAATAAGACAATAATTATACCTTTAGACTCGGAGCATTTTTCAATTTACCAACTTGTGCAAAATATTAAAAATAATGAGATAGAAAAGATATATTTGACGGCTTCAGGTGGTCCTTTCTTAAATTTGCCCATCAATAAATTTAAGAATATTAAACCTTCCCACGCCCTTAAGCACCCAAAATGGAAAATGGGAAAAAAAATATCTGTAGATTCTTCCACTCTTATGAATAAAATATTAGAATTAATAGAGGCAAAAAAAATCTTTAATTTTGAATTCAATAAATATCAAATAATTATACATCCTCAATCTCTAGTCCATGCAATAGTGAAATTTAAAAATGGTATTACCAAATTTTTATATCATGAACCTAATATGATGATACCAATATCAAACGCTATTTTTGGTTCAAAAACTAATTTAAAGAATTTAAAAATAAAAACTTTTAATAAGAGTAAAATTGAAAATCTTCAATTTCTCCCTGTGGAGAAAAAGAGATTTCCAATAATAAAAATTATTTCTGAACTTAACAAGTATCAATCAACACCTATTATCATTAACGCTTCAAATGAAGAACTTGTAAAGGAGTTTTTAAAAAGGAAAATTAGTTATAATTCGATAATTAATTATATTTTTTTAGTTTTAAGAGATAAAAATTACAAAAAATATGCTATACAGAAACCATCTAATTTAGATACTATTTATAAGATAGACGACTGGGCAAGACAAAAAACAAGGATGCTATTAAGTAAAAAAAAACATGATTAAATACATTTACATTGCTTTTTTATTTTTTTATTTGAGTGTTGCTAATTCTGAGGTAGTAAAAAAAATTGAAATTTCTGGAAACGATAGGGTTGGCGACGAGACAATTAAAGTTTACGGTGAAATAGAACTTAATAAGGATTATTCTAATAACGATGTAAATAAAATTTTGAAAAATTTGTATTCGACAAATTTTTTTGAAGAGATTAGCATATCAATAAATAACGGAATTTTAAAAGTAAACTTAAAAGAATACCCAGTAATTAATGCTATTGAACTAAGAGGAGAAAAAGCAAAGAAACTACAAGAAGGTATTTTAAAAAGTTTAAAACTAAAAGAAAAAAATTCATTTATAAAAGCCAATTTAGCTGAAGATGTTCAAACTATAAAAAGACTTTATTCATCAATAGGTTTCAATTTTACTGAAGTAGAATCAAAGATACAGGAATTCGATAATAACAGAGTGAATTTAGTTTTTATCATAGACAAAGGAAACAAAACAAAAATTTCTGAGATTTCTTTTATAGGAGATAAAAAAGTAAAAGAAAAAAGACTAAGAGATATAATTGTTTCTGAAGAATATAAATTTTGGAAATTTATCTCAAATAACACAAATTTAAACTATGATAATATTGAATTAGATAAAAGACTTCTAAAAAATTATTATAAATCTAATGGATATTATGATGTGGAGGTTTTATCTAGCAATGCTGAGATTACAAAAGATGGATTCACTTCATTGACTTATAATATTAATGCTGGAACAAGATATAAGATAAAAAAAATTTCTACTAATATCGTTGAATCATTAGATAAAAACTTTTTTATCCCAATTAATAAAGAATTTGTTAAATATGTGGGAGCATACTATTCACCTTTTAAAATTAAAAAACTATTAGATAGTTTAGACAGACTTATATCGGAAAATGATCTACAATTTATAGAACATTCAGTTAATGAAATAATTGATAATGACGGTATAGAGGTTAAAATTAATATTTTTGAAGGTACTAAACAATTGGTTGAAAGAGTTGATATATTGGGAAATACAATTACAAACGAAGATGTTATAAGATCTGAATTATTACTAGACGAGGGTGAGCCATATAATATTCTCAAGCTAAAACAATCAATAAATGAACTCAAAGCTAGAAATATTTTTGGCGAAGTAAATTATGAAGTAAAAGATGGATCTTCTAAAGACTTAAAATTAGTAGAAATATCAGTTGAGGAAAAACCAACAGGTGAAATTAGTGCTGGTGCTGGCGTAGGTACTGCTGGAGCAAGTGTGGCATTTTCTGTAAGTGAAAATAATTGGTTAGGTGAAGGAATAAGACTTGCTACATTTGTAGATTTAAATAAAGAAACGCTTAAAGGATCTATAAATTTGACTGATCCAAATTACAATTTTTCTGGAAATGAGCTTAATTTACATTTGAATAGTATTACAAACGACAAACCTGACGCAGGTTATAAAAATAGTATAATTAGCTCTGGTATAGGAACCTCTTTCGAACAATATAGAAATATTTATATTTCTCCATCTATTGAATTTAGTTACGATGATCTTACAGTAATGGATTCTGCAAGTAGCTCTTTAAAAAAACAAGCTGGTTCCTTTGGAGAGATGGCTTTCGCTTATGGAATTAAATTAGATGAAAGAGACAAGTCTTTTATGCCAACCGATGGATATGTTACTTCTTTTAGCCAAACTATTCCTGTAGTAGCAGACTCACCTTATATTTATAATGGTTATAGTTTCGCTGGATATAATGCTTTTACGCCAGATTTAATAGGAGCTTTTAAATTTCATGCTGCCGCTGTTCATGGGCTCGATGATAATGATGTAAGAATAAGTAAAAGAATAAATTTATCTACAAAAAGATTAAGAGGATTTGAGGCAGGAAAAATTGGACCGTACGACTCAGGTGATTATATTGGAGGAAATTATTCTACTGCTATAAATTTTGAGGCAAATTTGCCAAATTTATTACCAGAAAGTACAAAAACCGATGTAGGGCTTTTTCTCGACTTCGGTAATGTATGGGGAGTTGATTATAGCGATACAATAGATGACACAAACAAAATTAGATCATCTACTGGTGTGAATGTAAGTTGGCTGTCCCCAATAGGACCTATGACAATGGTATTTTCTCAAAATATTTCAAAAGCTAGCACCGATCAAGATCAAGCATTCAGCTTTAAATTAGGTACAACTTTTTAATATGAATAACTTAATAAAAGCATTTTTAATAACTTTTTTTTTATTTTTTTCATTTAATCAAGGAATTTTAAAAGCAGATTCACCACATTTTGTAGATTTTTCTAAAATTCTAAATGACAGTAAGGCTGGTAAACAAGCTCAATCATACTTAAAAAAAAAATTCGAAACAGAAAATAATAAATTTTTAAAATTAGAAAAAGAATTAAGAAAAAAAGAAAAAGATTTAATAAGCCAAAAAAAATTAATTACTAAAGAAGAATATAAAAATAAAAGTGAAACTTTAAGAAAAGAGGTTCAGAAGTTTCAGGAAAATAGAAGCAAATCTATTAATAGTATAGCGGACTCACGAAATAAATATAAGAAAGAACTTTTAAAGAATCTGAACCCAATAATGGCTGATTATATGAAAGAAAAAAAAATTAGGCTGATTGTTGATAAAAAGAGTATTTTATTAGGTGATACCAATCTTGATATTACAGATGAGATAATAGAAATCCTTAACAAAAAACTTAAAAGTATAAAACTCGATTAATATTTTAAATGTCTTCAAATAT
>MDTB01015374.1_pt1 | contig 30122 bp, 31 predicted proteins | sample 811161 | NCBI WGS metagenome assembly MDTB01 (sample SAMN05326650, study PRJNA326480) | marine metagenome | isolation source: seawater | place: Mediterranean Sea | collected 2009 | reverse complement strand
TTCTTTAATTAGCATTAGTTAGATGATTAATTATTTATTTTGTCTAGATGAGAATTATAATAATCAATTTTTGACTACACTCTGTTCCTTAAATGAAAACTCCACAAAAAAATTTAATGTATTTGTTATTCATCAAAATCTAAATAACTTAAAAAAAACCTTTCCCAACTTTAAAGATAAATTTAACCTAATAAATGAAATTAATTTTTATCAAATAGATAATTTAGATATTACTTTTCCAAATCTTGAAAAAAATCATATATCAGAAGCAACTTACTACCGTTTTTTTATTGAACAATATTTACCAACTAACTTAGATTCTATTGTTTATTTAGACTGTGATATTATTTGTATAAACAACCCTGAAGAAATTTTAAGTTCAGCTTTAGAAAAATTAAATAATTCTGATTATATAGTTGGGGCCTCTACAGAATATATAAAAAACAAAAGAACTCAAGAAGTATTTAACAGACTAAGTTTAAATTCCGGTTCTTATTTCAATGCGGGAGTTATGTTAATAGACTATAAAAAGTGGATAAAAGAAAGCCTAATGAATAGACTTTTGGAACTTATGGAAGACATAAGAGATGATATTAATTTTTGGGACCAAGATGTATTAAATAAATTTTTTGATGGAAGTTATTTAGAGGTTTCAAACTACTTGAACTTCAGCTTAGCTAATGAATTTTCAAATAATTTAGATGAAATTAATAGAAAAATAGTTTTTATCCATTATTCGGGAAGTTCAAAACCATGGACGATAAAAGGTATATCAACTAAATCTTCTTTTTATTTCCATTATTATTATCATATTTTCTCAAATAAATATTACTTCTTCACGACTCAATACAGAAAAGGAGCATTAATAGACCTGCTTGCAATCATATTTTCTTTTAAATTTCTAACTGTAAATAATCCAATAAAGTTTCTAAGAAGTGCTTTAGGAACAATTTTAGACAATGAATAAAAAGTTCAAGACATACATTGTTCACTTTGAAATTCTGGAAGAAAGAAAAAAAAACCTTGAAGCAGCATTTAAAAGTAAAGATTTTGAATATGAGTTTATCACTTTATACGACAGAAGAAACCTGCAAACCAAAATAATTAAAAAATTTGATCATATTGAACAAAAGTTTATCGCAAACTTCATGTCTCACATTGAAATTTACAGAATAATATCAGAGAGTAGTGACGAATACGGTCTTGTATTAGAAGATGACTCTATTCCACACAAAAAATTTATTAAAAATGTATACAGCTATTTAAATAAATTGCCCCAAGAATTCGACCTGTTTTACATAAGTCCTGGGAAAGGAAACTTTCATATCCCTTACTCAAAAAGAAGACCATTAAAAAAAGTATATAAGAAAGAAAATAATGCGACAAGCTGGGGTGGTCATGGAGCAAGCAGATATGCAGATGCTTATTTTATTTCAAATAAATGCGCTACAGTTTTATATGAAGAGTTTAAAAGTTGCGAAACAAAAATTGATACCACTATTGATTGGTGGAAAAATCAAATGATTGATAAATTTAATCTAAATGTATATTGGGCAGAGCCAACTATTATTGAAACAAATGTATATGAAACATCTTTTTAATATTATAAATCCATGAAAGATATCGATTACTGCTTTGTTTACTTCAATGGAAGGCAAGAAAAATTGTATGGTCAAAACTTACGAGCCAAAGAGTTTTTTTACGGTTATCACTATATTTTATCAAAAGGTTTTAATACAAAAATTTTAGAGTTTGAAAATGGTTTACCAAGCAATTATTTTCTTTTCAAGTTTTTTAAAATCTTTCAAAAACTCATCCTTAAATTATTTAAATTTCAATATGATTTTGCTGGCATAATTAAACCAATTAACTGGAAGATACTTAAAAATTCCAAAAATATTGTATTAACAAATAATAGAATTGCCCATTCAATACTTCCGTTTTTACTTTATTCAAAAATTACAAATAATAGCGTCAACCTGGTTGTTATTGCAATGGGGTTGTTCAATAGTTCTTCTGATAAAAAATATATTTTAAGAATTCATAAAACATTACATAACTTCATGATTAAAAATGTAGATAAATTGATTTTTATTGGAGAACCAGAATTTCAGCATGCTCTAAAAGAGTTTCCAAGAAATAAACAAAAGTTGGAATTTATACCTTTTGGGGTAGATACAGATTTCTGGAAGAGTACAAAAAATAATTTTCACAAAAAAGATTATATATTATTTGTTGGTAATGATTCAAATAGAGATTATGAGTTCCTAAAGCTCTTAATAAAAAATATTAAAAGTAAAGATTTTATTATTGTTTCAGAAAACATAGAGTTACAAAATATTAGTAACAATAATGTTGAGGTTATTAAAGGATCATGGAATAAAAACATTATTGAGGATGTTTTTTTGAGAGATTTGTACTCTAATGCAAAATTAACAATAGTTCCATTAAATGAATCACTTCAACCTTCCGGCCAAAGCGTTTCTTTGCAGTCTATGTCGACGCAGACACCAGTTATTATTACAAAAACTAAAGGGTTTTGGAAAAATGATGATTTTAAACATCTTGATAATATTTACTTTACAAAAACAAATGATATAGATGAATGGTTGACGGCAATAAATTTAATTTATGATAACAATAAGATTACTGAACAATTATCAAAAAATGCTAAAAAACTTGTTGATGAAAAGTTTAGTTTAGAAAATTATAATAAAAAGCTATTCAAGTTAAACGAGGAATATTGAAAATATCAATTATCACTACAATGACTAATCCTGAGGAAAGAAAAGATCCTTGGAAAGAAGCTCTTGAATGCTACGAGGACCTTGCAGATGAAGTTATTATTACAGGAAAAGACTGGCCAATTGAATTTTCTTGGGAACAAATTGGTCAGTATTTTCAAGAAGGCTTTGAAAAGACTTCTTCAGATTGGGTAATACGAATGGATTTAGATTATTTTTTTCATGAGAAAGATTTCATAAAGATTAAAAATTTTTTAAAAGAAAATAAAAAATTTCCTGTTGTTTCATTTCCACAATATCAAATATTTACACCTGATAGATATCAAGTTAAAACGAGATTATGTAATGCATTTAATAAAAAATATTTTCCAAATATATTTTTAAATGGGGGTGGAGATTTGTGCCAACCTACACTAAATGGCGTTCAGTTATTACATAAAAACTATCCAACACTAAATTCACCCTTATACCAGTATGACTCAATCTTACGAACCAAGGAAATTATATCAAATGATAGAGCCAGATTTGCAAGGGCATGGTTTAGATATTTTCATAATTATGATAACCGGGGTGGTCCTGAACCAGAGGAAGCATTTGAAGCATGGTTTCAAATGATAATTCAAAGGTATAAATTTCATGTAAATAAATTAAAGATTGAAGATCATCCTAAATATATCAAAGATACCCTATCATCTCTTGACGAGAATCAATTTGGACATTCAGCTTTTGGTCTTAAAAATAATATTAAAAGAAATATTTTTCACAGATATGTTGGATATAAACAAAAATACATGAATTAGATAATAAAATTAATTTAATAATTAGTATGCTTTAATTACATATGAGTGAATTTTGGAATAATAAAATTAAACCGGGATATTATGACCTTGCTCTGAAAAGTGGAAGACTTTCAGACAAAAGCCCACAAGCAGCTTGGCATAACAAAACTTTTACAAAAATTTCAAATTTTATCAATAACGAAGATTACTTATTGGATTATGCATGTGGCCCAGGTACCTTTACAGGTCAATACTTAGATTTAAAAAAAAATCCATTATGTGTTGATATTTCTGAAAAACAAATTAATTATGCAACAAATACATATAAGGGAAAAGCAATTTACATGACTGTTAATGAATTTAATTTTAATGATTACCATGATACATTCGACACAATTACTTGTTTAGGACTGTTTGAATTTATATCAAAAGAAGAAGGTATAGAGTTGTTAAATAATTTTTATAAAATATTAAAACCAAATGGCAATCTATATGTAACAACTCCAAATTTCAAAACAAGTATGAGGTTACTAGAGTTTTTTTTAAACAGAATAGGATCATTAGATTATTCTCAAGAATATAAATCAAAATATACAAAAAAAACCTTTAATGAGCTAATTAAAAAGTCAACATTTAAAATTGAAAATATAGAAAAATACATGACGCCGATGATATTCATGAGCATTTTTGGAAATAGGATAGGTTTAATTTTGAATAATTTTTTTGAGAAATTTTTTAAAAATAATTACGGATACATTCTTTTTTTTGGATTAAAAAAATGAAAAAAGAATTAAGCATTATATTACCAACACTAAATGAATATGAAAATCTAAAAATTTTAGTTCCTGAACTAGAGAAGATTTTAGTGGAAGAAAAATTTGATAATTATGAAATTATTATCATAGATGATGGCTCTATAGACAGTACTGTAAATTTAATTAATAATTTTAATAAAAAAAATCCCAATATTAAAATATTTTCTCGTAGTTCAGAGCCTTCACTTCCTCTATCAATTTGGGAAGGGATTGATAGAGCAATATTTCAAAATGTCATGTGGCTAGATGCCGATGGCTCTATGCATGATAAAGCTGTAAAAGAATTAGTTATAAGTTATTTTGAAAATCAAAAAGTTGTTATAGGTTCAAGATTTGTTGAAGGCGGTGGGTATAAAGGTGTTACTGAATTGAACAATAAATCATTCCTTAAGGCAGCTTTTAATGTAAGTAAGTCTGAAGACTCTGTCCTGGGAATGATTGTATCTATTATGTTTAATAAGCTTTTAAATTTAATTTTAAAATCAGAAGTAAAAGATTTAACGAGTGGTTTTATAATTCTTAAAAAAAATTATTTATCAAAATCTTTATTTGATGAGTCAAATTATGGAGAGTATTTTTTGAATATTGTGACATATTTAATGAAATCAAATATTCCCATTAAAGAAATTGGCTATATTTGCGAAACTAGAAAGTATGGAAAATCAAAAACAGCTTCAACAATTTTTCAATTAATATCAAGAGGAATTCCATATTTAACAACAGCATATAAATGCAGGGTAGAATTAAAACTATGAAAATATACGATTCAAATAATTTATTATTAGCCCAAAAGGTAATACCATTTACTACAAATTCTCAAAAACAATTTTTTACAGACGACCATTTAGATTTTCAAGTTGCATCTTTTTATTTAGAAAAAGACAGTGAAATTGAACGTCATATACACAACAAACAAAATAGGACTATAGAAACTACTTCTGAAGCTCTAATTTTATTAAGTGGAAAAATGGAAGTAGCAATATATGACAATAATTTAAAATTTATAGATAAATTATTAATACTGCCCGTAGAAATCATTGTTTTGTTTTCGGGAGGGCATTCTTTAAAGATCATCGAAGAAGCTAAATTTATCGAAATAAAGCAGGGGCCTTTCGATGAAAACAATGATAAAAAAAGATTTTAATGATTCCAGTATTTAAACCTTGGATTACATTTACCAACTCTTTTTATGTATTTAAGGCAGCATTAAAAAAAGAAATTTCTGGATCAAGTATTTATGTAAAAAAATTTGAAACTGAATTTTCCAAACAACACAAAAATATGTATGCAGTTGCTGTTTCCAATGGTTCAGTCGCATTAGATCTAGTGTTAAACAGTTTAGATTTAAACGAAGATGATGAGATAATAATGCCATCCTTAACTATAATTTCTTGCTTAGCTTCTATATCAAGAACACCAGCAAAGCCAATATTTTGCGATGTAAATTTTGATTCATGGAATATGACACTTGATAACATAAAAGAAAAAGTTACGAAAAATACAAAAGCAATTCTTGCTGTTCATACATATGGACTGCCATGTGATGTTGAAAAAATTTCAGAATTCTGTACTGAAAACAGCATTACTTTAATTGAAGATTCATCTGAAGCTCATGGAATTTTTGTAAACGATAAAATATGTGGCACATTTGGTGATTATGCAACATTTAGCTTTTATGCAAATAAACATATCACTGCTGGAGAAGGGGGAATGATACTATCTAAAGACAAAGACAATTATTCAAAATTTTTACAAATGAGAAATTTAGATTTTACAAAAATTAATCGTTTTAAAGCAAATAATTTATATTGGAATTCTAGGCTAGGGGGCCTCCAAGCAGCTTTAGGCTACTCTCAAATAAAAAATAAAACCTATAAAAAAATTATCCTTAAAAAGAAAAAACAGGGATATTTTTATAATGAACTGTTAAGCAAATATAGTGACTATTTTTATTTACCTTTAAAACAGGTAAACGCTGTTAATAATAATTATTGGGTATATGGCATAGTATTAAAAAGTCCTGGCTTAAGGGATAAGTTACTCGAATTAATGATGGATGATAACATTGAAACCAGACCTTTTTTTTGGCCACTTCATCAACAACCATCTTATGAAAACAATTATGAGGAAACATTTCATCTTCCAAATTCAGAATATTTAGGTAAAAACGGATTTTATATTCCCCTAGGGTCGCATATGAGTAAAAAAAAGCAAAAGTATGTTGTAAGTAGATTAGTTTTTAATATTGAAAAATTACTAGAAAATGACTGATATTAGATTTAAACCATACAAGGATATATATTTTTATTATTCTTTATTATTCGTTTTATTTCTTTTTACAAATGTGTCAATTTTTTCTATATACGCTTTTTTAATCATTGTTTTGTTAAATCATAATAGATTTCTTCCGTATGGTGGAATTTTTGTGTTTACGACTATTACATTTTATATATTAAGGTTTTCAGCATCAATTTCAGATAAATTTAATGGATTGTGGAAAAGCTTATCTTTGAGCAACTATGCTTCGGATGAAAGATTTTGGGATTTACAATTAAATTTAATTTCTATGAAATGCATAGTGGGTAATGTTGAAAATTATTACCTAAAGTTTTCAACAACTAGTTATAAATCATGTCCCTATTCAGCAAAGTATGGACCTTTATCAACAAAAATTCCTTACATCGGAGATATTTGGGTTGGTACTATAATATTTTCTTTTTTAGGAATAGCTTCATTAATCTTCATATATTTTTTACTTATAAAAAGAGAGGCTGATAACAAACTATATTGTTCTATTCTTTTGTTAATTTCTCCAATAAATTTCGTTGTGGAGAGAATGAATATTGATTTGTTTATATTTTTATTTTTACTTCTTGCAATTATAAATTATTCGAAATATCCCAGAATCTCTATTTTGCTAGTTTTGTTTTTGTCTCTATATAAAATTCATCCTTTAGGAGTAATGATTGGTTTGCTATTTTATTCTTATTTTATTGATAACAAAAAAAATATTGATTACATAATAAATTCATTGGTTTCTTTTTTTACGATCTACTTTTTAGATGCAATCTTCTTTACGAGCACCCTTATTGATACAGAATGGAGACCTGCTGGTTTAGACATAACATTTGGAATCTTGTCAGATGCCATTATTCTTTCTAAATTCATAGAAAATAATGCAATAGTTAATTACTTATTTATACTTTTAACAATATTTATTTTTGTTATCTTTTTTGACTTCAGTTCGATATTAAATTTTTCTAAATTCACACCACTGGAAAGATTGTACTATTTGTCTTTTGTATTTTTATTTTTTGTAAATACGCTTTACGCTAATTATGACTACAGAATACCTCTTTTCTTTCCTTGTCTATTCTTGATTATCAAGTATGGAAGTAGGCAAAGTTATTTTCTAGTATTTTTTGCATTTGTAATGCCTGTTGACCTAAAAATTAGCTTACTAAATTTAGAAATGAATTTGATACAAAATATTGTATCTTTAATTGGGAGATTAAGCATTTACTCCTTTTTAATTATTAACTTACAATTAGTTAAGAAAATAATTTTTCAATTTTTAAATTTTGAAGATTTGAAAACGAAATTTACTAGTAAAATCAAAAGTATTAATAAATAAACAAATTTAAAAAAACTTATTATTTCAATATTTTCAAGTAAATTAATAAAGTCCAAATTATCTGAAGGTAAACCAATGTTCTGTAAAACTAGAACCAATCTACTTTGTCCAAATAAAATCAAAAATATCTTGATTATAATAGCTCCAACAAAGCTTCTTGAAGCAACGCTTAGATAAGAGTTTGGATCACCAAAAGAATCAATTAAACCTAAAGTGTAATTTGGGTTTGAATAACGAATATTTTCCATTCCAAAGGAATTTGTAATAGGAACGGTGCTTAGCTGTACACTTTGAGTAGACTCAAAAAATAAAACACTTAACATACCAAATAAACTTAAAATATATAAGATATTTTTATAAAAATTATTTCCTAAATAATTTTTATTCAAAAAAATAATAAAAATTGACAAAGGAATCAAGCTGAACAAATATCTATATCCATAGGACGATGCAGTTGTTTTCCAAATCAGAACAGTTGCAATAACCTGAAGATATGATAGTAAAATCAAAAAATACGTAACTCTATTTTTGTTATTTAAAAAATTAAATATAGAGATAAAAAACCCTACACAAATAGAAATAGATATCCAAAATAAACCAAATTCTTGTCCAAAGAAAATTATCAGTAAGTTTTTAATATTGGATATAAAAAACTCTAAGTTGAAATTAAAAAAACCACCAAGTTTATTAGTGTCATATACATATTGTGGATTAAAAGTAATAACACCGTATACAAGGTAAGAAAAACTACAAAATATAAATAAAGATAGAAGACTACTAATCCAAAAATACTTATTTTTGATTAATTGTAAAGAACTACCATTACTGTTCAGTAATTTATATATAAGAAATGGCAATAAAATTAAATAATAATTAGTCCACCTAATAAGCAGACCAATCACAATAGACAATGGAATTAGAAATATATATATATTTTTTTTATTACTATTTTGCTCATAAAAAAACTTTGTTGTTAGAAATATAATCAACGAAGTTGAAAATACTTCATATGAGTGAGTCATACTGAACCTTTCAAAAGCGTAATAAGAAATACCAGAACCAAAAAACAATACAAAAAAAAGTAGTCTGTCTAATTTTTTGTTTATCATCAATAGAGATTTTAAAAGAAATTTATATCCAAGAAATAAGTAAAAGATACTACTAAACGAATACGTAATGATTCTATAATTAAAAACCCCACTACTATCCAATAATTTATCAATATAATCACCTAAAAAATAAAAAGGAGCAGCTAATAAGCCACTTCCAACAAAACCTTTTGGAGCTATTTTTCCATTATATTTAATATGCTGATCTTCTTGAAGCTGATTTGAATAGTCTAAATCAAAATCTGTAGCAATAGTTTTCGCATGTATGTAATAATCAAAATCGTCACCACAACAATCAATTGTATTAACAAATCTATAATCAACTTTTAAAAAGAGAAGAATGAAAAATAATACTAGTAATACTAATTTTTTGCTGTCTAGATTATTCATATATTTAGATAAAACCTACTTTAATATAGATTACCGTTTAAAAATAGGAGATTAAATATCTAATAAAAAAATAATCTTTGAATTAAAATTATATTTATAGTGGAAACAAATAAAAAAAGCATTTCAATAATTTTACCAACAAAAAATCATGAAAAGGTAGTTGTAAAAAATATTGATGGATTAAATAATTTTTTATCAAATAATTTTGAAAATTTTGAAATTTTAATTTTATCAAATGGAAGCAAGAGTCAAAATGTTGACCTATTAAAAAAATCAATAATGTTCGATGATTATGTTAAATTTTTTTTAGTTGAAAGTGTTGGCAAGGGTAATGCAGTAAAATTTGGGATAGATAAAGCTGCTTATGATAATCTAGTAATTTTTGATGCCGATTTTTCTTATGACTACAATTTAATATTAAGTTTTTTTAAAGATAATAAACCAATAGGTCCTTTTTGTTATGCAAATAGAAATACAACTAAGGAAATATTAAAAAATACAAAAATTTCAAGATTAATTGCAGGTTTCATTTTTAATAAATTAATTAGATTCTATCTAAAAATAGACTCTAAAGACACTCAAGCTGGTTTTAAATTTATAAATAAAAAAATTTTTAATAATTCTAATAAATTCATATCAGAAAACTACATGTACGATGTTGAGTTATTTTTATTAGCAAGGGATAGCAAAATAAGTCCAATTTCAATAGAGGTAAAAGAAATAAATACTGTTTCAAGTTCAAACATAAATCTATTTAGTGATTCAATAGAAATGTTTTTTTCACTACAAAAAATTAAAAAGCACTATTTTCATCGTTGACTAATAATAAATACTCGTTTTTTCTGTTTTTGGATGAAACGTATTTGAAATGATTTTTTTTAAAGCAATCCTTTTCAGACTCTAAACCTGTACCTGGATGAAATGTTATTTCAGAATCCAACTTACTTTTCTGAAGTATGTTTAAATGTTTCTGTAAAGATTTTTTGTCATAGATTCCAGAATATAATAAACCTGCAAATCTTACTTTTGAATGATGAAGAATGTTTCTACATATCACTTTAAGTACAATTGAAGCAAATAAATTCCTATAAAATGTTAATTTAAAAAAGTATTTTAAATCTAATAAAATCAATTTTTCATTAGGTATTCTGATTGATTTTATCTCGTCTGAATAATTATTAATGAGGTATTTAAAAATCCAAGGAATAATTTGTATATGGTGATGACCATCAATCCCAAAGTCTTTATTAGAAAAATGTTTAGTAAATTTTCTAATCTGATAGTCAATTTCTTTTTTACAAATTTCTTTCTTTTTATTTCTCAAAAAAAATAATTTCATGAAAGTTAAACTTTTTAGAAACTCTTCATCCTCCTTATTGTTTACAGAAGCTAAAGAGGTAAGGTTTAAATGTAAGCTAATATTTTCTACATTTGCATTGATTAATTTATTGATTAATTTATCACTTGTGTCAATCATTACAGACAAACTATTTATAATTCCATTTTTATAACAATCTAAAATATTTTGAGAGATATTTTCTGAATAACCATAATCATCTGCATGAATTTTTAAAACTTTACACATTGAACATAGACTAATATTTTTTTTTAATAAGTTAAACAACTTAAAGTAATTTAATATACTTTATAATTATCGAAAAAATAAAAAAAATATGCGGTCAAATACCTCAGGACTTTGTAAAAGCTCAACCTGATGGAAATGATTATATTTTCATTAGTGATCCAAATTTTCTTCCAATAAATCTGGAAAATTTTTTTGGGAATGTAGTAACTGTAAATTCTTTTGAAGAGTGTTATTATTACGCTGAGCTTGGCTACGGGCTAGATGTATTTGATATCTTTACTTTAATCACATACATTTTTACTGGAATTATCTTATTTATTTTTGTTATATTTTTTAAAAAAAATTATTTAAAAATTATTGAGATAGTTAAAAAATTTAAAAAGCCTTATTACTCTAAAAATTTAACAAATATCTTATTTCTAATAATTATTTGTTTTGAGATTTTTGCTGTTTTTATATACGTATTAAACAAAGCAGAGAGTCTAAAACCTTTTATCGACGAATATGTTTCATTGACATCAAATTTTAATTTTTTTACCAATTCAAATTTTAATGCTGGGGGATTTCTTGGAGGCACACACAGTAAATATTTAACATCTGGGCCCATATCTGCTCTTGGTTCAGTGATTGGTTGGTTATTTACTAGGGATTTTACTGTTAGTCGAGTCCTGAATTTTTTATGGATTGTTCTACTTAACTTATTTTTGTTACAGTTACTTTCAAAGAATAAAACAAAAAATATTTATTATTCAGTTTTATTTTCATTTCTAATGTTTTTATTGATACCTTGGTGGCAGGGGTTGCTTTATGGATTAGGTGAAATTGCATCAATGATAATTTTTACAAATGCAATATATCTTTTTTCAAATTTTAGAAGACTGTCATTGGCCTTATTTGGAGTTTCTATTTTTTTGGGAAAGCTTTTAACAGCTCTCCCTTTTATAGGATTTTATATAATAATTTTATTAAGAGAAAAGTCATTAAATAAAGTATTAAAAGATATACTTTATTTTTTTGTTCCACTTATACCTTGGTTTCTAATTATTAATTTTAAATATTCAGCTGGTAACTTAAATAATTTTATTATTGATACTTTAAATTTTATATTTAATGACAATTCAGCATCAGGGCTAAACAGCACCAAACAGATTACTTACGAAACTATAAAAGAGTCTATTTTATCCTCAGAGTTTTCGTATTGGAATATTTATGAAAAAAGCAGATTACTCTTAGTACCAGTATTTTGTATGCTTCTGCTTTCAAAGAATAGATTAATAATTGATATTAAATTTGGATATATTTCTTTTCCAATAATTTCATCAATAATGTTTCATTATTTATGGTTTTGGATCATCAGTCCGTTAAAGTGGATGCGTTACAGTCAGCATTTTATGGTTATCGTTGTAATAACTTTGTTTTATTTAATAATTTTTGAAGTATTAGAAACAAAATTTGACTACTTTTTTTGCTGTGCAATTATAGGTTTACTAATTGACAATAATAAGATGAACATTTTATTTTTACTTTTAATTTTGGCATCAATATTATTAATTAAAAAAGAAAAAGTGTGGTTGCCGGCTTTTAAGCTGTCTTTATTGTTTGTAATCATTTTTGACATATCTCTTTCAGCATTCAGAAACAATGATGGGACAATTAATAGTTTCAATGTTGAAAGCTGTAATGAATTGCTTATAAGTGACGAATGTAGAAATGATTATCTAGAATATAGATTTAATGAGTAGATATCTAGTAATTACTGCTGGCTCACCAAGAGGCGGTGAAGCAACCTGGAATTCACTGTATGAAAACGTTTTAAATCCTCTGAATGCAGATCTTGCTATTGCTACAAGTAAAGATTATGTTGATGAGAGCTTGTCTTTGTTTAAAAAAGCAAAATATACTTGGATTTTTGAAGATTATGAAAATTATTTTGAATATTACTCAAAAAATTACTCCGAAAAGTCTATAGAGTATCTTAATCGTGGAATAAATACAGGTCTTTACGAGTCCGGATCTATTCATTTTGTCTTTAAAGATTTTATATTAAAAAATTATCTAACAATACTAGATGAATATGATTTTATAATTTACACAAGATTTGATCAATTTTATTTAACAAAACATTACAAAGGTATAAAGGGTAAAATTTTAATACCTGAAGGTGAAGACTATTTTGGCATTTGTGATAGACATGCTGTAATTCCAAAAGAATACATAAAAAAATATCTTGAAATTTGTCAGTATATTGATTCGGATAATGTCAATAACTATCACTCTGAGTATCTGAATTGTGAAACTACATATATGAACCAACTTAAAGATAACAATTTAATTGATATTGTAGAACGAGTTCATCGCTACCAATTCACTTCAAGTTTAAAAAAAGATAAAACTAACTGGAGAATAGGAGTCTATAAACTTTATGGATTTAAAGATATTTATACAAAATATCCTGATGAATTTATGGACTCATTCAAGAACATAATCACATTTAAAAAATCATATTTAATTAGATTAAACAAATTACTAATATTAAATTATTTTTATCTCAACCTAAGAAGAAAGCTTGGAAGCATTAAAGATATATTTAATCACCGCTAACTTCATCAGGAAAAAATATCGTAGTGTGTAAATAGTCTTGTGGAGAAACATTCTTATCTTTTACTTTACAGTCTTCTTTATCCCAACATTGTACAGAAGATGGATATACTCCCCAGCCATATTCGCTGACAAAATATTCGGTATCGTCATAGTTAATATTTATTTCAACTAATTCAAAATTTGATGATAAAAAGCTTTCATAGGAATAAAATCTTGGTACCTGCAATAAAGTAAGTAAAAAAATTACAGCCATAAATTTAGTTAAAAGACCTTCTTTTATGATGTGTTTATTGGAATTAATTAATGCTATAAATGTGACTAAAAGTAACCACAAACCGGTACCATACCTAAAATTTCCATAGTTTGAGTTGTACCAGATAACAGAGTTCAAAATCAGAAATATTGAAAACCATTTTGTAATTATTGTATTTTTTTCAATTGTATCTTGTCTAAATGTAATAACAAAGAAAAATAAAAGTATAAGAAGTAAAGAAGCAGGAAAATTTATTATAAATTGTGAATTTTTTGAAAAGTTAAACCAATTATATGCCTGTTCAGAAATAGATAAATCAGAACTTAAAGTGATAGGAGAGTATATCATCGTTCTGGAAACAAAATCAAGCTGAACAGTCTCATGCCAACTTAAAAATGGTAAGCAAGTAAATTCAATTGGGTAAAAAAGACAACTTGTTGTTATTATGTTTTTAACTTCCCAAAATGTAAATAAAAAAATAGGGAATTTAATTTGATTTAATGTGTTTAATAATGTTAAATTATTTTTTTTCAAAAACAGAATTAAGTAAGGTACTAGGATAAAAATTAAATATGCACCTGTTTGTTTCATTTGAAAACCAAAAAGAGAAAGAGTGACAAGAGAATAAAAATTAACTCTATCGTAATTATTGTTCTTTATGCTTTCTAATATCGCAATACACACAATAAAAAAAATAATTCCTAGTGCAGAATCATACTTTCCTACAGAGAGCATTGGAACAAATCCATTTCCTCCTCCCATGTAACCAAAATTGTCAAGAAATCCAAATAAAATAATTCCAAATGCGGAATATTTATAAAACTTACTTTTATTTTGAAGCAAGAAAAATAATATAATATTAAAAAACACTGCAAAAATACATATTTCTAAAATTCTTAAAAATATGAAGTTTCCATTAAACCAAAACAATGAAGAAATATATTCGATTATGCTTGACCATCCAAACCATATATTTAAGTTTGTTAATCCAAAAATTATTGTGTTTTCTCTTAAAATATACTGATGCGGAATGTGGTACATACCTGTATCCCAGCCCAACCAAACATTGTAAGTTGCAATAGACAATATAGATGGGGTTACAAATAATTCAAAAAGTTTTGTATTGGTTAAATTTAATTTTTTATTTTTTATAAAATCATATGTTATTAACGCTAGTGAAACTGGAATTATGAAAAATATGACATTTTTTAATGGCACAACAAAATTTAGTAAGAGTGCAATATTCCCAAATAAAAACAAAGAAACAATAATGTAAAAGTAATTTATTGGAATTCCAGCAATTTGAATATCAGAATATTTTCCTTTTTTAAAAGTATTTAAAACAGATCTACCAAAATAATATAGGTATAAGTATGAGGCTACTGTCATAGCAATATTCATCGTTATAATGGTAGCACTGTGACTATTTTTAATTTATTATTTGAGTTTTATGAAATTTAAAGTAGCTGTTGTTGGTGGAGCTGGACATATTGGACTTCCGTTTAGTTGTTTTATTTCTAATAAAGGTATTGAAACTGTAATTATCGATGTTCATGAAGAAAATATGAATAAAATTGCTAATAAGGTTCCACCATTTATAGAAAAAGACCTCCAAGAAGAGCTTAATAAGGCTATTGATTCCGGAATGGTATTAACAAAAGATATGAAAAGAATTTCTGAATGCAATATTATATTCATTACTCTAGGTACATCCTCTAAGTTAGAAGATATTGATAATTTTAACTCTTTAGTAGATGATGTGATTAAATTCACTGAAGGTGATACAACAATTTTACTTAGAAGCACTATTGCACCAAATACAATGAGCAACATTTTTAAAAAACACTCAAATAATAATTTGAATTTACGATTTATATATGCTCCTGAGAGAATTGCTGAAGGTAAAGCATTTGAAGAACTTAAAGAAATGCCTCAGATTATTGGAAGTAACAATGATAAAGATTATGTATATATCTCATCATTTTTTCATCAGCTAGGGATTAATACTATTAATACAAGCTATGAAGAAGCTGAATTTATAAAACTTTTTTTAAATACTTATAGGTATATGCAATTTTCTACCCTTAATTTTTTTGAAAATATTGCTTTTGAAAATTCATTAGATTTTAAGAAGTTATTAAATATTGCTTCAAAAGAATATCCAAGAATGAACGGGGTTCCTGATAGCGGTTTTGTTGGAGGACCGTGTCTTATAAAAGACTCTAAGACTTTCTCAGAGGCTTACTCTAACTCAAAATCAATCATCAATGAATATTTGAAAGTTAATGAAATGTTTATAAGCAATATAATTGAGAGATGCAAAAATGAATTTAATAGTAAAAAAATAATTCAACTAGGTATTACATTTAAACCCGGATCTGATGATCTTAGAGATTCGCAAGCTTATTTACTTAATAAGAAATTAATAGAGGAAGGTTTTGATGTATTAGTCTATGATCCATTTATTGAAAATGAGCAAAATTGGACTGATATTAAAGACTTTTCAAATAACGTAATTATCGCAACTTACCATTCAGAATTTAAGAGTTTAAGCTTAGATAATAAAAAGGTTATTTTAATTGGAACAAACTAAAACTTTAATAATTCCATGCAAAGATGAAGGAAAAGAATTTTCTAATATACTCAAGCGCTTTTTAGATTATTTAGACGAAACTACATTAGTTCTTATTGTAGTAGATGATAAAGAAGACTCCTCTTTGGAATATTTAGGAGAGTTAAGTTCTAATGTCAAAGTTTTGTTAAATACTTATGGCCCTGGGCCTGCATTAGCAATAAAGTGTGGAATAGATAATTCTGTAGGAAATTCAATTTGTGTAGCCATGGGTGATGGTTCGGATGACCCTAAACAGGTTGAAGAACTTTTCTTACTTATAGATAGGGGTTTATCAGTGGCAGTTGCTAGTAGATATACCAAAAATGGTAAATATATAGGACGTAAGTCATTTAAATATTTTTTAAGTAAATATTCAGGAATTATTTTAAATATTTTGTTTAGACTGGGCACAAATGATCCAACAAATATGTTCAAAGCATATAGTTCTAATTTTTTAAAAAATGTAAAAGTTGAAAGCAAAAATGGTTTTACATTAGGTTTAGAAATGGTTGTTAAAGCCAAATTAAACAATGCTCCAATTGGAGAAATGCCAACAATTTGGATTGATAGGACTCATGGAATTTCAAAATTTAATATGAAAAAATATTTACCAAGCTATATTTATTGGGTAAAAAGATTAATTTTAAGGCAAACATAATGAAGAAAGTACTTGTTACCGGTTCTGAGGGATTTATCGGTGGCTATATTGTCAAAGAGCTTATTGATAAAAATTATTATGTTATTGGCATTGATAATTTATCAAAATATGGCCAAATAATTAGAAACCACTCTGATTCAGAATTTTATGAATTTCATAATGGAGACGTTAAAGATAAAGAATTATTAAAAGAACTAATGCAGCAATGTGATTATTTAATTGCTGGAGCTGCAATGATTGGAGGAATTTCTTATTTTCATGAATTTGAATATGACTTACTTTCAGAAAATGAAAAAATTATTTCAACCACTGTAGATGTTGCAATCGAAGTTTTCAAAGAGTTTAAAAAGCTCAAAAGAGTTGTTTATCTTAGTTCTTCTATGGTTTTTGAATCTTCAAATATTTACCCTACAAAGGAAAGCGACCTGCAGTTGATACCACCTCCAATAAGTTCTTATGGGTTCCAAAAACTCGCTGTTGAATATTTCGCAAAATCTGCATTTTCTCAATACGGTTTAGAGTATTCAATTGCTCGACCATTTAACTGTGTTGGAATCGGAGAAGTAAAGTCAACTACTAATAAGTCAATTTCTGAAAACTCAAAGAAATTAGCATTAAGCCATGTTGTGCCTGACTTAATATTAAAAAGTTTAAATTATGATTCTAATTTAGAAATATTAGGCAAAGGAAATCAGATTAGACACTATACATATGGAGAGGATTTGGCAGAAGGGGTAGTTACACTGCTTGAACACAAGAACGCAAAAAATGATGATTTTAATTTATCTACTTCAGTGTCTACATCAGTACTAGAGTTAGCAGATATAATTTTTTCCAAAATTAATCCAGGAATTAAACCTAATTATAAATTTGTAGATCCTTTTACGTATGATGTACAAAAAAGAATTCCCTCTACTGAAAAAGCAAAAACACTTTTAGGGTTTGAGGCAAAAACTTCACTCTCAGATATGCTCGACATTGTAATTCCCTGGGTAGTTGAAGCTAGGAACAATAATTTATATTAATTTTTAACAAATACATTATTATGTCCGACACTAATAATAGATCTAAATGATTTGTTTTCTATTAATTCATAAATATTTCAACATTTATATTTTTAAAAAGACCTAGTTTCGTTGCTCGTATAAAAACTTTTCTACTCTTGTGCACTCTGTGCTTATAGTGTAAGTAAAGTCATTTTTATAATCAACTAATTCATAGTTGTTAGTTGGTTTTGAAATGAAAATTTCTTCATTTGTTTCAAAAATTAAATTTGGATTTTTCAAGTCATTAACAATCCAAGTTCTAATAATTCCTTCGTAATAGTCAGAATCAAATCTATAACCTGATATATAATATATTTGATCAAATTTATTACTTTTAAGATAATTTACATAGCCCAGCTCTAACTCACCATTAAAGTCTTTATTTTGAAGGTAATCATGGAGTGAATTATTATCATAAAGTAGAAAATATTTAACCTCTGAATCTATTTTGTTGCAGAGATTTGAACCTGAACTTCCATCTAAATCAAGAGATAAGCTTCTAAATATATTTAAAAAAATTAATAATACGATTGCTGCGGTGAATAATTTATATCTATTTTTGAAATTTAGTGAATTCATATTTTCTATTATAAATAAATTTATACTTTTCTACATAATTTGAAAAAACATCTTATATTTAATTAATATATTTTCATGATTAATAAAAAAATATTAATAACAGGAGGATTGGGATATATAGGAAGTAAATTTATATCACTATATGAAAGCCAGTATAAATTGAAAATTTTAGATACAAATTATTTTGCAAATAATGAACCAATCAACAGTACTCATGAAGTTTTAATTAAAGATATTCGAGATCTTGAATTAAGTGATATAAAAAATGTTGACTACGTCTTACACTTATCTGAACTTTCGAACGATCCATTAGGTAACATTAACAGTAATTTAACAAATGAAATTAATGTATTGGGAACAAAAAAGTTAATTGATTTATGTAACAAATCAAATGTACAAAATTTTATATATATGTCTTCATGTAGCGTTTATGGAAAAACCCAAGATAATTATGTTGATGAAGATTCTGTAACTAATCCACTAACTGCTTACTCTTTCTCAAAGATTTTAAATGAGAAGTACATATTAGAAAATAATCATAATTTTCCAATAACAATATTCAGAAACGCAACAGTATTTGGGTATTCACCAAATTTAAGACTTGATCTAGCTATTAATGATTTAACATATTCTGCTTACAAAAATAAAAAAATAACACTTCACTCCGACGGCACTCCCAAAAGACCATTTGTTCACATCCAAGATCTTGTTGCATTAATAAATTATTTTTTTGAAAAAAACTTATATTTTGATAATCAAATTATCAACATAGGCAATGAAATTTTGAATTTTTCAATTAAAGAAGTAGCTGAAGTAATTAGTGCAATCACTGGGGTTAAAGATATTACTTTTGGTAATACTGACAGAGATCAAAGATCGTATTTGGTAAAATTTGATAAATTTAATAATTTGATACCAGAATTTAATTTTGAATTTGATTTAAAACTTGGAGTCAAAGACTTGATGGAAAACTTTAAATATTATGAGGAAAAAATTTCAAGTAGAAGAATTAATCAAATTCAAAATTTACTTAAAATAAAAAAAATCGATAATAACCTAAGGTGGAATTAATTTAGTTTTTGGTATGCCAAATCTTTTTCAGAAATAATCGGACTTTTCACTTTCCAGTCAATTCCTAATGATAAAGGATTAAATCCTGAGTCAAATTCAGGATTATAGTTTTCAGATTGAAGATAAACCACAATAGCAATATCGGATATGACAGAGTATCCATGTGCAAAATACTCGGGGATTAAAATTGCCTTGTCATCATCAGCGCTTAGTTTTATCTGTCCAAATTTTTTATAATTTTTAGATCTTGTATCTATATTTACAAAGGTATCAATGATTTCTCCATAAACACAAGTTACAAATTTTTTAATTTGTTTAGGTTCTTTTTGAAAATGCAATCCTCTTATCACATTCTTTTTTGAAGTACTAGTAATTACTTCTTTAATAGGATTTATTAATGAATTTAATTCATCTCCATACATTGTTTTCTTCAGCATGCCTCTTTGATCTTTAAAATTCACTCCAGAAGCAAGTTTGACTTTATCAAATTCATCGGAAAAACTTTCTAGTTTCATAACTATAATTTTAAAAGAGATTCTAAACCATTTTCTAGTGATTTTAAATTTAAACCTTTTCTATCAATTCTAAAATTTTTGTTTTCGTAATTGTTTTCGGTATATTCCAAATTCACTGAATTATTTTTTTTAATTTTTGAATCCAAAAATAAAAAAATTGAATTAACATTAACCGATTTGTCTGAAATAAAAGCACTCTTATCTGAAGTATTTTCAGATAATGCAATTTTTAGTCGAGATATAACGTCTTCTATGTGCACTAGATTAATGTTGGCATTTTTATTTTTAACTGGATTTCCTTTATTATTTAATACTGCACTAACAATTTCAGGTAAAACCTTTTTTCTTTTGTCATTTATTCCATATGTATTATCCAATAATATTTCTTCATAATGAACACCACTATCTCTACAGAAATTTTGAAAGTACTCATTTAATAAATTTTTTGATTTTGTATACTCCAATTTTTTAATTCGGTCTTCTTTATAGAATTTATACATAGAATTAGTAAAGATAATTTTGTTGATATTTAAATTACCAGTTTTTTCAATTACTTTTTTCCCATATTCAATATTTCCACCCTTAACCAAATCATTTTCATTGTTTTTTTTAGAAAAAAAAGTAGCAAGATGCAGTAAAACAAATTCCTTATCTTTAAGCCTTTCTATTTCAATATTTTCTTTATTAAACAAGACAAAATTTTCATCAATATTTTTTTTTGTTAAGCAGTAAAAATTTAAATTTTTGTTGTACCGAAGTAAGTTACTTCCAATAAAACCACTTGAACCAGTTATTAAAACATCTTTCGAATACATGTCTATCATAATAATATATGTCTTCTGAGAATGTTAAAGATGTAGTGATCTTAGCTGGTGGCAAGGGAACACGTATGAGAGAGCTTACAGAATCACTACCGAAACCTATGGTTCGAATTGGCGAACGACCTGTTCTCGACCATTTAATTGAGATATTTGATACATTTGGAAAATTTAACTATTTTATCTGTACTGGATATAGAAGCGAAATAATTGAAGATTATTATAAATCAAATTCAAGAGTAAAGATTGTTCATACAGGCGAAGAGACTAACACAGGTGGTAGAGTTTACAAAACTTTAGAGTTTTTAGGTGAAAATTTTATTGTTACATATGGAGACGGCCTAGCGAATGTTAATGTTTCTAAACTATTGCAATTTCACTTTTTTCATAAAAAAATAGCTACAGTAACTGTAACAAACCCGGTTTCAAGATTTGGGCTAATCGAATTCGATGACCAGAATTTAAACAAAGTAACTTCTTTTGTTGAGAAACCAAAATTATCAGGATACGTAAATATGGGGTATTTTGTTTTTAATAAAAAAATAAAACAATATTTAACAGAGAATTCAATTCTTGAATTAGATCCATTAGTAAAATTAACCTCAGATAGCGAGTTACATTCTTTTATTCATGATGGTTATTTTGAACCAATGGATACATATAGGGAATATATTAATATGAACAAGAGTTGGGACAACGGGGAAAAACCTTGGCTCAATTTTTAATTATTTTTTAAATTAATGAGTTTATTACTGTTTAAAAACCTTTCTCCATGCCAACCAAAATGCTTTTTTTTATTTAAAAATCTAAATTTTACGTCTTTTTCATTACTTCTACTACTTAGAGGGGTCTCATAAGAAAACTGGATAGCAGTAGATATATCTGGATACAATATATTATTTTCTACTGCTATATCATAGTTGTATAAATTCAAAAATATATCTTCTGGTAAATCGATTTCATTAAATTTTGTAGAATATTCTAAAAACTTTTTGCTTCTTAAGCTAAAACCACCATTGCCTATTCTGTTTTTATTTAGATTTTTCTTTATAATGTCTCCTTCTTCGTAAGAATCCCATCTTTTATTCCATTTTTTATTATTTGGCCATGGTGCACCTATATAATCATAATTCAAGAAATTTTTACTCCATTTACTTGGATTAATCACATGACCATCATGTTGAATAACTAATGCAAAATCAGAACTTATGTAATTATTTAAAGACAAAATTATTTTGTTATAATCTTCAACATTGTTAAGCTTTTTTATTTTAACTAAATTAAAATTTCCATAGACGTCTTCATTGCTTAGTAAAAGTATATTGTTGAATTCAATTTCTTTAGAAGAAAAATTAAGTGCATTTATACCATCTTGTACTCTATTTGTATTTACGGTAATTAAATCAATAGGAAGCTTTTGTTTCTTCATAAAATATTTTTCAAATTTTTTTTTGAAAAAATTTTCAATATATTTTTAAGTAATTTGAAAGTAAATCTTCGCCTTTTTTTAAATTTTGCTGTTTTTTTATCTTCTAATTTCTTATTACTCAAGAATTTATTATTAATTTTTTCTCCATCTAATTTGTATTGCCTGTTTTCTAAAGATATTTTTTCTGAATAAATTAGATCTTTCCAATATTTAAAGTCCGCTAACATGTAATTAGCTTTTTCTGATAAAAAATTTATATTTTTAAGACTATTTTTATTAAATTTTTTTAAAGGAATGATTGGAAGAGTTTCAAAATTCTCAAAAGCAATAGATTTTTTGGTTATTGCCAATGAACCCGAGTAAATAGCTTCCCATATTCTGTGTGAATCAAATCCATTACCCCAAGGACAAATAATATATTTATATATATTTAAGTCATTTAAGTAACTATTTTTAGATTGGTTGGGCTGTTTAATTACAGCTTTTTTGTTTTTTGATAACCTCCAAATTGTATCAAGCCGATGGAAAGGTCTAGTGTTGAGATTATAGTTGTTATAAAATAAATCCTTTTTATTTTCAAATTTATCAAAATTGAATTTTTTAAAATCTTCTTCGTGTACAAAATTTTTAATGTATGAATTATTGATTCCAATAGGAATCGCAACTAAATCTTCAGCGACATAATTAACATTTGTTGAAAACCACTTTTTTATTGATTGTGGCTTTTTTAAATAAAGAGACTCATCAACTTCTCTATCAGATTGATTTGTAATAAGAATTAAATTTTTTAAATTTTTATTTGTTGAAATTATTTCAAAAAAACTCTCAACTAATTCAGTTTGACAAAAAACAATATCGTTATCACCAACGAGAATTTTATCTGAGACATACCAGACTAACTTAACCTTATCGTCATCTTTTTTTTGGATGATTGTTAATTTATTTTTTAAACTTTTTGAAATAAAATCTTCATGTGTAGTAATTTCTGAATAAATAAAATCAGAAATTTCAGAAAACTTTTGAGAATTTATTATTTCTATGTTCAACTCATCAATTTTATTATTGGAAGTTATATATTTTTCTTTTTTTTAAAAAAATAGAACTATGATAATCTTGTGAACTATTTACTAATTCATGTAGGTCCAATCCCAAAGCATTTTATATCCTGTGTTTCACAAATAAAAACAATAGATAGAAACGCAAAAATATATATCGCTGTTGATGAAGATATTGCTTTAGAAGATATAAATATTTTTAATCTAAAAGATATTTCTTCTGAAAGAACTTTATATGTCTCAAAAATGAACATATTCTCTACAGAAAAAAATAAATTATGGATAACATCATTGATTCGTTTATTTTATTTATATGATTTGGCTCGCCAAGCAGGATTAAAACAGTTTGTACACTTTGATAATGATGTATTAATTTTTAAAGAATTTAAAGAAATAGAAGATGAATTTGATAATATTAAATTCAATATTACGCCATTAACTAAGGACCAATTAATATTTGGTTATTCTTATATTCCTAATCTTGAAATTTATGATGAAATTCTTGATATGATTGTTGATTACCTTGATAGTTTTTCCAAAGATTATTTACAAAATATTAAAAGTAAAGAATTAAATGAAATGAAATTATTACATTTGATTTATGAGAAAAATAAAAACTTATTCAATCTTTTAAATATAAAACCAGGTAGGTCAAAGTATATTTTTGATCCTGCATCGTATGGGCAGTACCTCACTGGAACAAAAGATAAGTTCACAAAAAAATTTATAGATGAAAGACATTTAGTAGGAAAAGAAATATCTTCTAAAAAAATATTTCCTTACTTCCACAAAAAAAAGCCATTTGTAAAAACTTCAGGTAAGAATTATGAATTAATTAATTTACATATTCATTCAAAAAAACTTAATAAGTATAAATCCTAAGATTTTATTTTTTTGGTGATCTTGAACCTATTTTTATGAGATAAATGAGAGTAACTTATTCCCTTTAAGATTTTTATCTCAATATTTTTAAAATTAAGTATGCTTCCAATTATTGGTAAATCTCCCCATCGATGAATCAATTGTAACTTATTACTTGATATTTCACGTAACAGAATTTGTATATCATTATTATTCCAAAACTCAATATTTGATATATAAAAATTTGTATAAGGGAATAGGTGATTATAAAAATCAGTATCAGTTGAGTCAAAAATTTTTTTTAATTCTTCAGGCAATGATATATTTGTGTATTCATGACTTTCACTACTTAAATTAGCAGTTCCAAATATAAAATTATTACTTAAATTATCTAATAAAGATTTACTAAACTTTTTTACAATAACGTCCTCATCAATACGAATTAAAAAATCATATTTATTGACATATTTCCATATATGAAAGAAATTAAATCTACACATCAACCTGTACCCAATATTGAAACGTTCTAGATCTGGTACCTCACTAATAATAGATTTATCGAATTTAAAATCTTCTGATACATCTATAAAGCTATATACTTCTGGAGATTTTGAATTTATATATTGTTGATGTTTTTCTGGAATGTTACCTTCATGAAAAATTAATAATTCATATGGATAATTTATTTTTGAGGTAATATTTTTTTTAATATATTTATTTCTTTTTATCAAACTACTGTAACTAGTGGTATCTTTATAGCCCCTTACAAGTGCTGCTATTACAATTTTCATTACAATCTTAACAATAACAAATATATTCGATTTAAAATATTTTCTTTGTAATATTTACAAAATTGTTATTTTTTAAGTATTAGAATTTAAAACAAAGATCAAATGTACAAAAACTTTAGTATCGTAATACCAACATATAATTCTACAAAATACTTGTTCGAGCTATTAAGAAGTACTTTAAAGCTTGTTCACTTAAATGAGATAATTATTATTGATGACAACTCAAGAAAAAAAGAATTTGAAAAAATAAATTCTATTTGTAAAGAGAATATTTTTAAAAATTTAAATATTAAAATTTTCAAAAATGATGAAAATTTAGGGGGTTTTCATAATAAATTAAAAGGAGTCACTCTATCGTCAAACGAGGTTATATATCAAATTGATTCAGACAATGTAATTGCAAAAAAGACAATTAAATTTTTAAACAATATTGACAATTTAAATTTAATTGGTGAAGGTGAAATATTTTTTCCCTCAAAGATAAATTTATTTAGAAAATATAAATTTCTTGAAAACATTCTTTTTTTCCGGAGAAACGATGTTTTATTTACAAAAAAGAACCAAACTCTAACTTTAAATGATGTAAATATTGAGCTTGCCGATGATAAGAGTAAAAAATTCAAAGACAGGACTTTAAAATCAATTCTTAATATTGGAAATCCTATATTTCTAAAATCTGATTACATAAAATTTACCAACGATGGTAATAATGAAAACACTGAAAAACTAGTTGCTTGTTCTATCGCCTTGTCTTATTTCTATTTAGTAAATGGTGGAAAAATTGTATTTAATAGGAATATTAGCCATTATCATCGTATGAGAATAGATAGTGCTTGGAATGAAGGTGGGGAACAGTCTAAAATTTCAGATCTTTACTTTTTAGAAAAAATTCAAAATGACAAAAAACCTAGTGTTAAAAGAAAGCAAAAAAGATATTTTATTACCTACGGAACCAAAGATTTTAGAATTGCCAAATCTCATTTAGTTAATTTAGCCAAAGAGTCTGGATTTTTTGATGATGTTATAAGTTGTAATGAAAAATCTTTGTCAAAAGAATTTAGATTAAAATATGACTCTATTTTAAAAGAACGAAGAGGAGCGGGTTACTGGATTTGGAAACATGAAATTATAAGTAATGTTTTATCTGAAATAAACGAAAATGACATCGTTGTCTATTGTGATGCGGGATCTTCTTTTAATTATTTTGCAAAAGATAGATTTTCAAAATATATTGAAATGCTTAATGAGTCAGAATTCGGCAACTTTAGAATAGAGTGTGAAGAAATACATAAAGAATATAAATGGACAACTAAGCAACTATTTGATTATTTTGGCATTTCTCCTGATTCTGAAGATTTTAAAACGACCCAACTTGAAGCTACACAGTTAATTTTTCAAAAAACAGAACATACTAAAACTCTATTTAAAGAATATAGAGAGGTTTTAAAATTTGATAAGAAATTAATTACTGATGAATATAACAATATTACACAGCATCAAGGATTTGTTGAGAACAGACATGATCAAAGTATTTTTAGTTTGTTAACAAAAAAAATGGGAGGAGTTATAGTTCCAAATGAAACCCACTTTTCTCAAAATTTAGAATTACAAAAAAACTACCCATTTCTTGCAGTTAGACGTCACGGACATGGATTGCTTGATACTTATAAGTATGTAACAAATCAAAAAAATATTAAAAACACACCTGTGTATTTTTCAAAGCAAAAATAGTAAATAAATGAAAATTAACAAACATCGTTTTGAGACTCCAATACTTTTTATTACATTTAACAAAGAAGACACCACTAAGACAGTTCTTAAAAAAATATTAGAAATAAATCCTAAACATTTGATAATCGCATCTGATGGACCTAGGAATAAAAAAGAAGAAGAAGTAATTAAAAATTTGCGGAGTTATTTCGATGACACAACAAATGGAGACTTTATAAAAATTTATTCTGAGTCAAACAAAGGATGTAAAGAAGGCGTAAGACATGCTATATCAAAATCATTTGAATTATTTGACGAATTAATAATTGTTGAAGATGACATACTGCCTTCAAAGAAATTTTTTAAATTTTCGGAAAAAATGCTACATATGTACAAAGATGAAAAACAAGTAAATTTAATTTCAGGATATAACTATTTAATAAAATCAAAAACAAATTTAGAATTTTATTTTTCCAAATATAGCTTAATTTGGGGTTGGGCAACTTGGAAAGACAGGTGGGAAGAAAATAGTAGCTTGAATGAAGAGACATTAAATTATTTTATCGAGTCAAAAGCAGACAAAGTTTTTGGTGAGAATGATGAAAAATTATATTTTCTAAAACACTTTCGTGATGTTGTAAACCACAATCTAGACAGTTGGGCATTTGGAGTAACATTTTCTAATTTTTTTAACAATAAACTTACAATTGTTCCAAAATACAACCTAACTAGAAACTTAGGATTGGGTCATAAAAGTGCAACGCATACAAAAAGTAAGTTAAGTTTTAAAATTGTTACTTTAAATGTTTCATTAAGTATATTTCAAAAATTAGATATATCATTTCAAAAGCCTTTTGTTTCTTCAGTTAATGATGAAAAATATAGAAATAAAATTATTTTAAAAAATACACTATACAACAGACTTTCGTATTTTCTGTTTAAAAAAATTTACAAATAAAAACAGCTATATTAAAGCAAATGTAAGTGAAATAAAATAGATTAATACAGAGATTGTTCCTGCTATTTTTAATATTTTAGTTAAAGGCATTCCAACCTCGCCACAGTAAGAGCATTTTTTTAACAAGTGTTCAGGGAGAAGCTTTACCCATAATTTGTCGGTGATACATTGCTTGCACTTCACTAGTGGGCGCTACAGGATTTGAACCTGTGACTTCTTCCTTGTAAGGGAAGCGCTCTGCCGGACTGAGCTAAGCGCCCTGAAATAATATTATATTAACTTTTATTTACTTTGTAATAATTTATTATTTGAAATCCTATTTTGGAAATTTAAATAATTTTAGGAAAAACAAACGGGACATAAATTGCACATGATTTTTAATAGAATTAACAATTCTAATTTTTGAATCACCATATTTTCTAATACTCAAAGTACATGGATATTCAACTACGTTGGCACCATTTAAAATACATTTTATAAAAAGTTCAGAAACTGAAACAAAACCAGGTGTGTTCAAATTTATTTTCTTTATTTTTGCAGTTCTATACATTTTGAAGATTGAAGTGTATGTGTACACATCTTTATTTATAAGTAGTTTATAAATAAAGTTTGCTCCATTGCTTATTAACAACCTTCCCTTTTTAACCCCCTCTACAGTGCCCTGTGGGTGGTATGGAGAACCGTTGACAATATCTGTATTAGGCTGCACCAATTCAACCATTTCAAAAATATTAAGAGGATCAAATGTGCAATCTGAATCTAAAAATACAACATATTCAGTATCACAAAGCTCAATTACTGTTTTTAAAAATCCATTTAAATTCTGATTAATTTCATGTTTGATTATTTTACAATTATCAAAACTAGAAAAGTTATCTGTCAGAAGTTGAAAAGTGTCATCAGAGCTTCCATCGTCAACAAACAATATTTTTAAATTATTGTGATTACTTTTTTCAAGCATTAAATCTAATCGAGATTTTAGATACGGAATAGTAGCTGATTCATTATAAAGTGGAATAGCAACAGTTAAAGAATCATTAAACATAATGATTACATACTAATCAATTAAAACATCGATTACTTTGTCAATTACATTTGCACCATAAGGATTGTTATTAATTGTTTTTTTTGTTTTGTTTTCAAGAAATTCTATATTTTCTTTAATTTTTGTACCAACTAGAAGTCCATAGCCACTCTCAATAGTTTCAGGTCTTTCACTAGTATCCCTGCAGATTAGTATGTTTTTTTCTAAACAAATTGCTTCCTCTTGCAATCCACCACTATCTGAAATAATTCCATCAGAAAAGTTAATTGCATAAATCATATCTTGGTAACTTAGAGGATCTAACTGAATAATACTTTTGCTTAAATAATTTTTTGCGTCTGGCACTGAGGGATGTTTTATATATAAGATAGCTTTGTTTTTGGAAAGCTCATTTAATTGAGACCACATCTCTTTAAAGTTGTCTATATTTTCTCTCCGGTGCAAAGTGCATAAATAATATGGGTGATTTTTTTGAACTATGTTCTCTAGATCGATACTTGTTTTTCCATTATTTAATATGTATTCACAGCTATCAACAATTGTATTACCAACTAAATACACATTTTCTAAAATTTTTTCATTTTTTAAATTTTCTACAGACCTTTTTGTTGGACATAAGTGTGTAGTACTTATTTGGGAAATCATCTTTCTAAATCCTTCTTCCGGGAAAGGACTTTGAATATTGTAGGTTCTAAGACCAGCTTCAAGATGGATGACTTCTTTGTTATTATTAAAACCACTTAATGCCATTGCAAACGTACTTGCAGCATCTCCTTGAACAATTACTTTACAATCTAATTTATTAAAAACTTCTTGAGATTGATTTATTATTTTTGTAATCAAAGCATTTATCGACTGCCCGTGTTCCATAATATTTTCAAGGACAAAATCTGGCTTGTGAGTTAAATTTTCGAACTCAAGAATAAGATCTTTATGTTGACCGGTAAAGAGTGTTTTATGTTCTATCCCCATCTCTTTCATCTTATTTATTAAAGGAAAAAGTTTAATTAATTCAGGTCTAGTTCCATAAGTAATCAAGTACATGTAATTAATATATCACTA
>MDTB01064961.1_pt1 | contig 30130 bp, 25 predicted proteins | sample 811161 | NCBI WGS metagenome assembly MDTB01 (sample SAMN05326650, study PRJNA326480) | marine metagenome | isolation source: seawater | place: Mediterranean Sea | collected 2009 | reverse complement strand
TCACCATAGTAATTCTGTCTCAAACGAGCTTCCAAGATGCTCAATCAGTGCGTAAAGTATTGAACGGGGCCGGTGTAGTTCTCCCGTCCGTGGTAAGAGAAAGGTCTGCGACTGGGTGAAATATGGAGCTTCTAGCTGGCTTTTGCTTAATGGTGCTATCATATGTTTACACCCTTTTGGCTATTAAAGCTGAAGGACGGTTTTTCCCGACGCTTGAAGTTTTTGGCTTTTTTTAAAATCCAAATCGAATGCAATCATCATCTGTGCACAGGGGGAACCGTCTGTTCAATACATGCCTGAGCTGTTCGTGGTTAGTAGAATCGTCGTGACTGTAACTGATTCCCATTTCAAAACCAGCGATTATCAAACACCAACGCAAAGATTCACCTGCAATAGTTTCAGGGATCGGGGATGAGTGGCTTGTGAATTACACAAGCGCGGGGATCTTGCTTGTCGATTCTGGTATCCTGAGGGGATTCCGTTGTCAGTCAAAACTCAAAAAGCTGAAATGGTCCTGATGTTGTTCACACAGACTTCCTTGATAGAAGTTTGTAACTCAAATTAAAAAATGAGTCTCAGACACCAAAAGCGCGAAGGAACAAGCCTTCGCGCTTTTAAGAATAAATCGGATTGCTGTTAGTTAAACTGCTTGTTCGCCTCGTTCATCCGTCCGAATCCTGACAGCTTCCTCAATCGATGATACGAATACCTTGCCGTCGCCGATTTTGCCGGTTTTGGCTGATTCTATCACGGTTTTGACACCGGTCTCGACTTGGTCGTCGGAAACGACTATCTCAATCTTGATTTTGGGTAGAAAATCGACGGTGTATTCACTTCCTCGATAGATTTCAGTGTGACCCTTTTGTCTGCCAAAACCTTTGACTTCGCTGACAGTCATACCTTCGATGCCAACTTCGGCCAAAGCCTCTTTGACATCTTCTAATTTGAATGGCTTGATGATCGCTTCTATTTTCTTCATAAACGAACTTTTCTTTCTAACACTCCGGCCGATTTGATTGAGGCGCCTGTAAGCGTCGTTGGTCAATCCTGCCTTGAATTTTTAGTTAATCTCTAGGAATTTTGATCTGCGGGCAATCATTTTTGAGGTGAATTCCGCATGATAGTATTAAAGGTCAGATCAAGAGTTATAACCTGATTCACCGTGGCACGCCTGATCGAGCCCCATCATTTCTTCCTCATCACTCACTCTCAAGCCCATTGTTTTGTCGATGATGAACAAAGCAATGACTGAGACAACACCGCTCCATGCTATCGTCACGATAACACTTTTAATTTGAGCAACAACCTGGAGGCCAATACTTGGGATTTCGGTGTAGGAACCTCCCAATGCAGGGGCGGCACACACACCTGTCAATACAGCCCCCACAACACCGCCCACTCCGTGAACACCAAAGACATCCAGACTGTCATCATAGCCTAATTTTTGTTTGAGGGAGGTTGCAGAGAAATAACATACCGCACTGGAGCATAATCCTATCAGCAAGGCTCCCATGGGACCAGCAGTCCCGGAAGCTGGCGTAATGGCTACTAATCCTGCAACGGCACCTGTTGCGATACCAACTGCTGTAGGTCTTCCAGTTTTGATCCACTCTATGAACATCCATGTTATGGCAGCCATTGCTGTTGCGAGCTGCGTAACCAACATTGCCATTCCAGCTACTCCATCTGCAGCCAGTTCGCTACCAGCATTGAACCCAAACCAGCCAACCCACAGCATGCCTGCTCCTATCAAGGTTAACGGAACACTGTGAGGCTGCAATGCTGCACTACCAAATCCACGACGTTTACCGACCATGATACAGGCCACGAGCCCTGCTATTCCGGCATTAATGTGGACAACAGTTCCACCGGCAAAATCCAAAACACCCCAATTGGCAAACAAAGCACCTTCACCGCCCCAAGCCATGTGACAAATTGGAAGGTACGAAAAAGTGACCCAAACTATTGTGAACACTATCATGGCGCTAAATTTAATGCGCTCGGCAAAAGCTCCAACAATCAGCGCAGGGGTAATGATAATGAACGTCATCTGAAAAGTGACGAAGACTGTCTCAGGTATCGTCCCTGAAATGGAATCGACGTTTACTTTGCTGAGAAAGGCATTGCTTAAATCTCCTATAAGCCACTGCATGTTTCCTCCGTTCCCAAATGCAAGGCTGTATCCATAAGTCACCCAGATGACACTCATGATGCCGACCATTGCAAAGCATTGTACTAATACAGAAAGTATATTTTTGGACCGAACCAAACCGCCATAAAAGAGAGCCAGGCCCGGGATAGACATGAAAAGAACAAGGGCAGTTGCGGTTATCATCCAAGCGGTATCACCGGTATCTAGTTGCGGGGTTATTTCAGCAGACTCAACGGTTTCCGCAGCTTTTTCTAGAGTGGTAGTTGCGTCCTCTGCGGCATTAAGCTGATATCCAGTCCATAAAATGAGGCCGGCAATGAGTGTGATCGTAAGAACTCTCATGATATTTTTTAATATTTATTTCGTGTCAATTGAGATTTTTCAGGGGTTGGGTCGTTTTAAAGCAACCACTGTGCCATTGAATCCGCTGAGTAATTTGGAATATGCTTAAACTGAACGAAGACAATATGTAATGGGAAAACATTTGCTTACATATAACTTTTGGATGATTAGGGGTGGTTAAAAAACCGCAATCTGATAGAACTTACTCACAGTAGAAGTGTCTAAAAAAGAACAAATAGGTGAAATTTATACAAGAGGTAATGAAGTCCACAGAGTGCGAATTTTTACGCCAATAGTAAAGTCTGACCCCGGATCATGAGCGTTGCCAAGTTGTTACTTTACTTTTAAGAGATGAGCATGATGGATATCAAAGTTGGAATTATTACCATTTCAGATCGAGCTTCGCAGGGGTTGTATGACGATTTAGGGGGACCTGCACTTAAAAAAGCCTCTCAAGACTACGAGTGGGAAGTGGTGGGCGAAACTCTAGTAGCAGATGAAAAACGTGACATTCAGCGAGCAGTTTTAGAGCAAATTCGAAGTGGAGCGAACCTGGTATTGACGACTGGAGGAACCGGCGTGGCTTTACGCGATGTCACTCCTGAGGCAGTGCGTGAAATTGCGGTGCGAGAGTTACCCGGATTCGGAGAACTAATGCGAATGGAGTCCTTGAAAATCACTCCCAATGCGATTCTTTCCAGGAGTCTTGCTGTCGTAGTCGAAAAAGGGCTTGTGATTTGTCTTCCGGGAAAACCTTCAGGAGCCGTTGAATGCTTAGGTTTTGTGCTTGGCGCTATTCCACATTGCGTGGAGGTGATTCAGGAGGTGCCGACAAGTTGCTGACTGCATTGATAAATGGTGTCCATTCTACCGAGATTGAGGGCCCCAATGCATTAAAATCATTAACTGGCGGAGTTTTCTTGCCTCACTTCGCCATGAAAGAGACTTCCACTGGAGATTTATGACTCATTCAGACTTAGAACTTCGAAGAGAAACAAGGAGTTGAACTAAAGGGTTTGACTGGAGATTGCAGCTTACTTGACCGGATATGGCCTGCATTATGGAAAAGCCTGGTTTTCATCACTGCCACCTTTCAATGAGTGGCAATGACAATGGTCTGGTCAAATGAGTAGTAAGCCGCAACGGATAATCTTGAGGCGCTTAAATATTGCCATTGATTTATCACAAGGGAATTGCTTATGTCCCAAATAATTTGATGAAAAAGCTCAAGGCCATCACCTATTTCCTGCTGGGGTCAGCATTACTGCTGATTGCTGTGATGACCCCTGCCTATTTACGGTCAGTTGACTCTGGCGTCCTGCGGATAGCTGGAGGTAAAACTGAATTGATCAGCGAAGGTTTTTCCTTGCTACGCCTGGAAAAACCAGGCCCTGCGCACATCCTTTTCCAAAGCGCTCGGTTCAACGCATTGGATGGCGTAAAAGAGCTTGAAGAAGCTCTCGAAAAATATCGAAGTAAAGATCCTAAAGGATTTCAACAGGGAAATTCCGATGCTCTGATTAAGCGGTTTCTTGACAGTAACCCATCAAATTCAAGGTTTGTGCTTGGATGGATGGTGGCCAGTAATTTCCGCAAATCAGTTTTGAATCATCTCGAGCAATCCAATCGGCCCGGAGTTCAAACAATACTAAAAAATCGAAATTTACAGTCTTTGAATGTATTTTACCCTGTTGCCAGTGCTGGCGGACAACCTTTCGATTCGGCACTGCTGTTGATCGGTCTTTTATATCAGGAAGATCATCTCAGTTCTGAGTTTGGCCAACAGGTTGAGCTACTAGCAGCCCAAGTGAATCTAGGGAAAGACACACGGCATCTTGAAGCAATGTGTCTTGATATTTTGTCTCTTAGCAAGCGCATGAATTGGGGGCAACTGACGACATTCATGCAAAAAATAGAATCTGTTGAGACTCTTCGCACGCTTACACATCATGCGATGCGTTCCGAAGAAATGTTGCCCAGGGTATTCTCTTCGTTGCGGTTCGCTGAGTCGGGAGGCTTGCTGGCTGATTACCTGAGAAGATTTCCTGAGACAGCTCCCAGGGATATTCAACTCGGCATCGTCAACGGGCAGGAGGCCCTGAGACATTTGTTACAAAGACAGGAACCTGTTTTTGTTTCATCTACACGCGAATGGCTCCGCAGCCATGGATTGTTCAATACGCCATCGGCACAATTATGCAAGCTGACCCTGCGCATGCCGATGTTTGCTCTGTTGATCAAATATCTCCTGTATTTGTTTGGAAGTTTTTTTATTCTACGATTTCTCCATCAACTCAAGCCTGAACCGGAAGATGCCAGCGGGCAAATGCAGGTGGATGGAATCGGTTTTTTGCGTCAGCAAATCCTGGCCCTCATCTTTCTGGTTTTCGTAATAGTCCTTGGAGAACCTTTTCTTGCGCAGGACTCAAAAAAGGTGGAAAATACGCCGTCATGGAGATTTCCGGTCATGCAGTCCGCTGTTACGGATGACGTTGAATCAATTATGGAAACAAAAATAACACAAATCACCATTCTTGCCCTGGTTCTGTTTTTTCTGGTTCAGGTATGCATCTACGCATTATGCCTGGTTAAATTGAAAGAAATCAAAAAACAGGATGCACATAGCGGCTTGAAATTGCGACTTCTGGATAACGAAGAAAACTTATTCGACTCAGGGCTCTATCTTGGACTTGGAGGTACGGTTCTGTCTCTGGTGATGCTAGCGCTCGGTATTGTGAAACCGGGGCTGATGGCAGCTTATTCCTCCACTTTATTTGGTATTATATTTGTGTCTGCACTGAAAATTTTCCATGTGCGTCCATACCGTCGTAAACTTATTGTTGAAAACGAAACTGAAAGAGCATGAACAAACCATTGCTCATCATTATCTGTGATTTCCTCCTGATAAGTCTTCTTTCATTGGCGCGGTTTGACCAACAAGCTCCAGCCGAATCAGACGAGTCCGAACTGACCGAAGTTGATGAAGTGCAGGGAGCTCAGGATATGATGGAAGCTCTCAAAATGGCTCTTGAAGAGGAGCGTCAATCCAAGGATGTTCTCAGTAGAGAGCTGCAATCCATGCAGGACAGTCTCCAAAATAAGGAGACCGTTCTTGCTGAAAAGGAAATTAGAATTGAGTCGATTGAAAACAACCTTGAAAAGGTAGAGCGTAAAGCCAGTCAGTTACAGCGCGACCGCACAATGCTCAAGCAGCAATACGACGACACGCAGAAAAACGTTGCTTTTCTTCAGGAGCAATACGTCAGCGTGAAGAACGAGGCAAAGCAACTGCAGCAAAATTTGAGCACTTCGACCGTTCAGGCTAACGACTCAAGAGCTCGATTGGAAACCATACAATCCGAACTGCAAGTACGTCGGCTGGAAGCAAAGCAAATGCAGGGTAAAATGGATGCTTTGGAGAAGGAAAGAAAGGCTGCTGAAGAACAGAAATTCCAGTTGGCACTGGAATTAAAACAATCTCAAACGGCTGAGGTTATCATTCGTGAATATTACGATGCAGCCAAAGATGAAATAAGAGTCGCAAGAGCCGATGTCGAATATTCAAGAGAACAGGTTGCTGGAGCCAAGGAGGAAGTGGCTGTTGTTCGTGAAGAAAAAGAACGGATTCAAGATCATGCTGATGCCTTGGCTGTTGGAGTAGAAAATCTGACCGCAAAATCGGAAGAGATCAGGGAAGACATTCGCAGCAATACCCCGCTAGCGGCCAATACGATATTCAATGATTTCGTTGAAAATCGTATCACAACGCGATTTTTTGCTGCACGGAGTGGATTGTTTGGTCAGGCGATAAATAAAGAAAGTGAGACCAACAGTGTGCTCCTTAGCGATGGTGACACTATTTACGCTTTGTATCATGTCGAAGGCACACCATTCAGAATCTGGCAGGGAGAATCAAATTGGGAACAGTTGACCGGTGTTGTTAATCGCTCTCAAAAAGCCTATTCCGTGGCCCTCATGTCGTGTATTGAGGCCGACCCTCGAATCCTTGTGGTTCCTGTCGGTGCAAAACAAGCAAATGTGCTCGGCGGTAAGATTTATAATCTAGCGGAAAATCCCTTCAAATTCCAGCAAGCCGTCCTTGTTGGGGCCCAGAATGGTTACTACGGAGAAGCTGAATTCAAGTTGGATCCTCAGAATCCAGATTATGTAAAAATGGAGAAGCAAGCCTTTCGTAAACTGTTCGGTAAATTTTCTCCTTCACGTGGCGATTTGGTATTTAGCAAAACTGGCGAATTACTTGGCATCATGGTCAATGATACGCATTGTGTTGTTTTGAAATCGATTAAAACCACCACGAAGTTCAAGTTCGGGAATAATGTCCTCTCCGAGCAAACGGGCGGGATCATGGCGAGTCAGAAATTCATCATGAACAGTCTGCCGATCCACTTGCAGTAACAGCCCAAGGCCAGGAATGAGCCTTCTTGAATGAGTATTCAGGGTTGAAATTTGGTTGCAACTGACTAATTCAGTAAAGGTGGGATTGCTGGAACCATGCTTTGTCAGTAAATGGCAGACCATGGGCATTGTCTTTGGCTTGCTGTTAGCAACATTTTCATCATCGCATGCTGTCATTCATAAAAGTGACTCAAGGTCAGCTGTTCTGTGGGTTGCTTTCATCTGGATTTTACCCATCGCAGGTTCCATTCTCTATGCCTTATTTTGAATCAATCGAGTAAAAAGAAGGGATCTGTTCTTACGTGTTAACATGGAACACGTGATTTCTGAACCCATGGTTGGCAAGGTGGGCTTCATCATTCAATGGCTTGCTGTGGAAGTTCATTTGAACAATGGTATTCGCTTTTTCATACGGTGAGAGATATTTCTGACAGGCCTCTGCTCCCAGGGAATGACATGCAGGTGCTTGTCGATGGTCATTGGGCATTGGTGGGATCTGCCAATTGGGATTCAGGCAGTCTACGTTTGAGTTTTGAGATCAATGTTGAATGCTACCACAGATACAGTTGAAAAAATGGAGCGCTCCAGAGAGGTGACTTTGGAGTCATTGAATCGCCGGTCCATACCGATAAAACTGCGAGACGGATGCATGCGTTTTGAGACTCCATATCTTTGAAAAACGAAACTTCCGGGAACCTATTCCTCAGATACATTGAGAGACCAATCGTAGCGGGTGTAATGGATCTTGTACCTGCTCAGATCTGTTTGAAAAATATGGGCAGCATGCTTAGTGAGATAGTTCTTCACAGATCCTGAAACACGTTCAAAGTCCTCTGCATACCACTCAAAGATTGGAGACAGGTATAATATTTGCTCCAGCTTTGAAATACGATTCTTTGATGTGTTTCCCAGGAACACCTGCCCTTGATCTTCAAGTTGTGTCTTTAGCAATGAACCAGTGTAGGCTTCAGATCGAAGTTGAGGGCATCCTTTGGCTGCGCATACGAGCGCAAAATGTACCGCTGGGAGATGCCTGGTTCCGGGAAGGATAATGTCATGTTCTAAATGATTGAGTGAAATTTTTTCTTCCCATAAATGAATCCTTTTTTGCCTCCATGCAGCATGTGGTAAAAAGCCAATATCCTTGATGCTCTTCACGGGATATGCATCCACAATTAACTGAATCGTAGCTGCGTTGTATAGATTGATTAGAAAGGCCAATTGCTCATCGCTGCTCCAAAGATCAAATTCCGAACGAGGGGATTGAGAAATAGATTTCAGGTAAATCTCTAAATCGATACTGTTTCGCTTGAGTCCCTTGTAATCTACCAACCCATCTTTGACATGTCGTTTCAATGTTTTATTCCACAATGCGTGAGAAGAGTCGAAAGCCCAGGTTTGAGTCACAGCCAATGCCAGCATGACAAGGACCCACCTGACAATAATTGAGGTTAACCGGTAATGAATCCGATCATGTATCATTGGGCCCTGAGCTTTCGACGGTATCCAATGACGGTAAATCCTGTCCTTATTTTTTTCAGTTTTAAGCTGCATGCCCGTGATGATGATGTCACAAGATAATTAATTTCCGCTAATCTTCGAGTATTTCTTTTCCTTGCAGCCGGTGTTGTTGTGACGGCATGATTTCACCATGCACGTTCAATTTATTGGGGCTACTCGCACTACCACAGGTTCAATGTATCTGTTTCAAGTCAATGGTGAGAAAATCCTCATGGAGTGCGGCCTTTATCAGGGAAGGCGCGACGAGACTCTGGAACGCAACCGGCATTTCCCCTTTGATCCATCTGAAATTGCTGCTGTCGTGCTAAGCCATGCTCACATTGATCATTGCGGAAATCTTCCTAATCTTTGCAGACAAGGTTTTCAGGGGAATATCTACTGCACTTTTGCAACGCGTGATCTGGCGGCAATCATGTTGGCCGATTCAGCCCATATTCAACGATATGATGCAGAGTATGTATCTAGAAAGCGTGCCAAAAAAGGACTGGATGCCGTTCAGCCACTTTATGGGACTAAAGATGCAGAGCAAGCGGTCTCTCAATTTGTGGCTGTCAATTATGATCGACCAATCGTCATTTCCAAAGGTGTAAAAGCTACTTTTGTCGATGCTGGACACATTTTGGGGTCGGCTCAAATAGTGTTCGATGTGGAGGAAAACGGAAAGCAATTCCGTTACCTGTTCAGCGGTGATATAGGTCGAGGCGGGCATGAGATCCTTCGTGACCCGCAACCCGTTGAGAATGTGGATTTCCTCCAGATCGAAAGTACCTACGGCGGTCGCGATCATACAGATAAAATGCTTGCAAAGGAGGAAGTGGGGAACTTAGTCAATGAAACGCTCAAAAAAAACGGTAAAGTGATCATACCTGCTTTTTCAGTGGGAAGAACCCAGTTGATCGTATACACCCTGCACCAATTGACGGATGAGGGAGTTATCCCAAAAGTGCCCATTTATGTAGATAGCCCTTTGAGCGTGAATGCCACTGAAATTTTCCGGCTCCACCCCGAATGTTTCAATGAAGGTATCTATCAATTTCTACATGAAAAAGCCAACCCTTTCGGGATGGAAAACCTTACCTACATCCGCATGGCGGAACATTCGAGAAAGCTCAATGACCTCACGTCACCCGCCATTATCATCAGTTCATCCGGTATGTGTGAGGCAGGGCGAATCAGGCATCATCTAAAAAACAACATCGGTAATCCGCGTAACACAGTTCTATTCGTGGGGTATTGCGCCCAAAATACATTGGGATCGAAAATCATGAACAACGATAGTCCTGTAAATATCTTCGGTGAACCGATTGAAGTAAGAGCCAGAATAGCTAGAGTGGACGCATTCTCAGGTCATGCAGACCGGGCTGAATTGTCACAGTATGTTCGGAATCTAACCGGACGCCTCGCCCGAGTCACTGTGGTTCATGGCGAGGAGAAGCAGTCGCTTGCCTTTTCCAAAACCTTGAGAGAACTATTGCCAGGAGCTCAGGTGAGCGTGCCCGAGCGGCTTGAGTCATTGGAGTTTTGAAGGATAGCATGTCAATAAACGGCTTTTGCAAGTATCTGGCGAAAGACAAGATTTTGCGGAACGTAATGAATCATTTGTGATTGTTTGAAACAAGATGGAAGGTGAATTCCGCAATGATTTGAAGATAAGCTGCTTCTCAAGTATATCCACTTCAATGAGACATAATTAGACTTAAAAGGAAGCTCTCGAGTGGCTTGATTGAAATTCTTTTGAAAAAAAGTTCAGATTTTTGAAACTTCTTCCGTGGATCAATGGTTATGAGGAGATAGCCACCATTACGTGAAAAAGGGGCGGTTAAAAGTATGGAACAAACAGATCACAGATTTGAATCTTTCGTCATCGAGCATCAGGACATGGTGTTCAATTGCGCTGTTCGAATACTGGCTAATCGTACGGAAGCACAGGACATCGCGCAGGAAACCTTTCTGAGAGCTTACAAGCACTTCGAATCTCTACGCGATGAACCTGCCGTTCGAGGATGGTTGAAAACAGTCACGAGGAATTTGTGTTTAAATCACATCACCCGCTACCGTTCAAAGTGGCGCTTTTTCTCGGATTGGCGCAAATCGGAGACTGAGAATAAAGGATGGGATCCGGTAGACTCCATCCCAAGTCCTTCGCCAGATAAAACCGAAGCAGAAAGATCCGATGAACGATCTTTGCTTGAAGAGCTACTCAATGCTTTACCAGATCATCAAAGGATCCCATTGGTGTTATTTCATTTCGATGAATTAAGTTATGAAGAAATTGCAGGATCCCTGAAGATTTCAATCGGGAAGGTCAAGACTGATATTCATCGCGCAAGACATGCGCTGAAGAAGAAAATATCGTTGCATCAAGCTGCTAAACAAGAATGGTCCAGGCAAAGACAATCTCAAGAGACGAACTATTTCCCCCGTCAATTGTACCCACAACATGGAGCGGCTTCATGAGAAATAAAAAGGATTTTGGGTTGCTGGAAAATTGGGCAGACATCAACCTGAAAAAAATTTCATCAACAAAGATTCCAGAGGATTTTTTGGATAGAGTAATGGATAGAGCAAAAGGTCCTGAAGTCACTGATATTACCCCAGAAACTCCCTCTGCTCTCATAAGCTGGGTGCGGTTTTTAGTTGTGCTCAGTTCCTTGTTGCTAATAGCGATCGGATTTTTCTGGAACACAGAGGCGGCGCAAAATTGGTGGTCAAACACGCGCCCTGGAATGACTTTTGATTTGATTCACCAACTCCTCATAAGCCTCAAGCAGGTCAGCGCAACGTTAATACAACTTGTTCCAAGTGTCATCTGGTCTGCACTAAGTTTATCTCTGGGGATTGCCTACCTGATCACAGCTGTCATTGGTTCGACATTATTTCATTTCACAGTCCGAAGATTACGGATGCCAGCAATATGAAAAAAATTCTTAGTCAAAAGCTGATTGCATTTAATATGCTTTTTCTGATGGCGGGTATATGGTCTATGCCCAACGAATTACAAGCTCAAGAGAGTGATAACTCAACTCTACGGCGCTCAAATGATGAGTTGATAGTTTTCAATCGGTCTGAAGTTGTTTCAAGCGATGAAGTCATTAGAAATGCTGTTGTCATTGGTGGAGACATACAGGTTGATGGGAGGATTGAACGTGATCTTATTGTTGTCGGTGGAAGTGTTACATTGAACGGTGAAATAGGTGGCGACCTGACTCTGATAGGCGGCAAACTTATTGCCGGCGCGGATGCTATGGTCGAGCATGAGGGAATCCTCATTGGAGGACCGTTCGTAATCGATTCAAATGCTACTTTTGATGAAGATCTATTCCAGTTTCCTCTTCCTGGTTTGTTCTCCTTTATTTCAGGCATCAAGCTTTGGATGACGCACTGCTTCATCTTGATGAGACCTTTTGCTATCTCAGTTACGTGGACTATGGTGTTGGCTGGTCTGCTGGTGCTTGTTAACTTCCTAACGTTGATTCTCCTTGGCAATGCCGTTGATCAATCGGTCAAAGTCCTTGAACCGAAACCAATCACCACATTTTTCGTAGGTTTGCTTGGCTTGATCTTGTTAGGCCCGTTACTGCTATTGGTTACGGCAACGGGTGTGGGTATTTTATTAGTACCTTTCTTCATTTGTGCCATTTCAGCTGCTACCATTGTCGGTAAAGTTGCTGTCTACACGACCCTTGGTAAACGAATCGGACACAGAGCAGGTGCGAACTGGGGTAACACTTCAATCGCAGCTTTCCTGATCGGTAGTTTGATCATGTTCTTGTTTTATCTTGTACCATTTCTTGGAGGACTGGCCCTTGGGGTAGTCCTCCCTCTGGCATTTGGCGCTATTCTTTTGGCAGCTATACAGATGTTCCGGGCTGAAGTTGATTTTCCTGCTCCCATCTCAGGCAAGCCTCTTGTGGTGCAGCCATCCGATGCTGGAGCGGCTATTTCGCATTCTGAAGAGGCATCGAAAGCCCAGGAAGAACCCCAAGACAATGAAGCAGATGGCGTTAATGTAACTTCATCCAAGGAGACTCCACATCGAGAAAAAAAAAGATCAACCGTAACTAAACCGCCTTCTTACAACTCAGAACAGACGCATGCAGGCCAATATGAAAGAGCAGGTTTCTGGGCACGCATCGCAGCTACAGCTTTAGATTTCGTACTAGTATTTTTCGGTTTGCAGATTCTTGGTCTCATTGATGGACAGGGAGGTTTTCGATATTTTATTTTGCTGTGGATGGTCTATCACATCGTCCTCTGGGGGTGGAAAGGGACCACTGTTGGCGGAACCATCATGAAACTCAAATTGGTAACCTTGAAGGGAGAAGCTCCTTTGTGGGGGACGGTGGTGATTCGCTCTTTGTCCAGTTTGTTTTCAGGTATTCCGCTGGGATTGGGGTTTCTTTGGGTGGGGTGGAATGCTGAACGCCAATCATGGCATGATTTGGTGGCAGGAACCGTCATTATCAGAACACAGGAACCGAAAGCCGTATTCGCATAAATTGAGCGATCGGGAAGCAAGAGACTGGGTCACTCTTCAGGAACCATAAGTGTATCTTTCTGCTGCCAACGAGGGTCTGGCGCAGGGTAATCCAAATTATAATGCAGCCCTCGACTTTCATGGCGTTTCAGCGCCGATTCGATAATAAGCGAGGCAACCAATGCAAGATTTCTTAGCTCCAGAAGATCTGGGGTCAGTTTGAAATTCCAATAAAATTCGTGAATTTCCTCCCTCAGATTGGCAATCCTCTTCCTGGCTCTTAACAATCGCTTATTGGTGCGCACAATGCCGACGTAATCCCACATCATACGCCTTATTTCATCCCAGTTGTGAGCAATTACCACCCGTTCATCTGGGTCCTGTGCTTCTCCGCTTTCCCAATTGGGAAGTTCATGTTTGCTGGGGGTTAACTTCCCTTCTCCTTTCAAGATCTGGATACGATTGATAGCTCGATGCGAGATCACTAGCGCTTCCAGCAGGGAATTACTGGCTAGTCTGTTTGCACCATGGAGCCCCGTGCAGGCAACCTCACCCGCAGCATATAGCCCTGTAATGTTCGTTTCTCCATTCAAATTAGTCACCACACCGCCGCATTGGTAATGAGCTGCCGGAACGACAGGGATCGGTTCCTTGGTGATATCTATCCCATATTTCATGCATGTGGAATAAATGTTTGGAAATCGATTCATAATAAAGGGTGCGGATTTATGGGTAATATCGAGAAAGACATTATCTGCTCCGCTGCGCTTCATATTGGAATCAATGGCTCTGGCCACAATATCTCTTGGAGCAAGGGATGCCATTTCGTGTTGCTTTTCCATGAATGCCTCTCCCTCGATGCTTTTGATAATTCCTCCCTCACCTCGAAGTGCCTCACTGATGAGAAACGTTTTGGCTTTCGAGTGATAGAGGCATGTTGGGTGGAATTGAACGAATTCCATATTTGCCGTAGGCACTCCGGCTCGATATGCCATCGCTACCCCATCTCCTGTGGCAATGTCTGGATTTGTCGTGTAAAGGTAAACTTTGCCGCATCCCCCAGTCGCGAGCAGGACTACTGGTGCGCTGAAAGTTTCTATTGCATGCGACTCACAGTTCAGGACAAATGCTCCCAAGCATCGATTAGCTCCACTGACCCTCAGTTTTTCGGAAGTAATGAGATCAATGGCAAAGTGGTTTTCAAAAACTGTAATTTGATCATTGGAAGCAATGGCATTCAACAAAGCGTGTTCGATCGCCCGTCCAGTGATATCCTTGCAATGAAGAATCCGACGCTTGGAGTGTCCGCCCTCTTTCCCCAGATCCAATTCCTTTACTCCACCTGAATCAGGTATCTCGCGCTCACTGAATCGCATCCCCAGTTGAATGAGTTCGTCAATCCGATCTGGACCCTCTGAGACAATGGTTCTTACCACTTCATCTTTGCAAAGACCTGCGCCTGCTTCACGGGTGTCTTTATTGTGTGTTTCAAAACTGTCTTCCTGGCTTGTGACAGCTGCTATACCGCCTTGAGCATAATTCGTATTGGACTCGGCCTTGTGTTTTTTAGTGATGATGGCGACGCTGCCGTGTTCGGCTGCTTTGAGAGCAAATGTCAAACCAGCGATACCGCTCCCTAGAACGATAAAATCAAAAGAACGAATGGGTGTTTTGTTGTCCATATCTGGCATTTCTTCAGAGTCTGATATTGTCGATCAGTCGGGTTTTCCCAAAATAAACGGCTAAGGCCATGTGAGATCCTTTGCAAACTTTATCAAGAGGTTGCAGCGTAACAGGATCAAAAAAAGCGATATAGTCCAGCTTGGCCAGTTTTTTTGTTCGGATTCGAGCTTTCAATATGGATTGAATTTTCGTTGTTTGTATGGATTGATCAGGTGATGAACGAACTATACCTTTAGCCTCTGTAAGAGTTTGAATGAGAATGGGAGATTGACTTCGCTCTTCCTTATTCAGGTAAGCGTTTCGAGAACTCATGGCCAATCCGTCTTTTTCACGAATGGTTGGCGCTATAATCACCTTGACCGGAATATTCAGGTTGGAGGTCATTCTACGGATGATGGCTGCTTGCTGATAATCTTTAGCCCCAAAGACGGCCATGTCTGGCAGTGTCAACATAAAGAGTTTGCAGACAACGGTTGTGACTCCCTTAAAGTGAGCAGGGCGCGATTTACCTTCCATCTTAGGAGACAAGCTGGATTCGATTACATAAGTCGAGTATTCCTTTTCTGTTGTATCTGGATACATGGATGTGTCGGAAGGCATGAACACAACATCCACCCCCTCTCTGTCGCAGATATTCAAGTCCCTTGTTAGATCCCGGGGATATGATGAAAAATCTTCATTGGCCCCAAACTGAGTCGGATTCACGTAAATACTTACGATGACTTTCCCTGCTGTACCTGCGGATTTACGTGCTCGCTTTATCAGGCTGACATGACCTTCGTGTAAACAGCCCATGGTAGGAACCAGAGCAACCTTGCCGCTGGTTCTTTTTGAATCAAGTGCCCACCGCTGCATTGTCTTCAGATGTCGTATCTGCTTCATTTCACCCCATTAGTGCTTTATTTAAATCGCCATTCAATCCTATTGTCATTCGTCAAACAATGCGATAAATTCAATTCAAACATGAAAATTCTCAAACATTTGATCTGCATCGTCGTTTTAGTGGCCCTTTTTAGCCTGCCCATGGCCTGCAAGGCACAAACTGTATCAGGAAAATCAACTCCAATAGTCCCTGATGAACAGGGTTGGATTTCCTTGCTGGATGGGAAAACCCTCAGCGGTTGGATGACATTTGATCCGCATGCTTGGAGTGTGGACGATGATGGGTTACTGGTTGGAAAAGGCAACCGAAGTCATCTTTTCAGTCCAAATACTTACCGGAATATGGAATATCGAGCAGAGGTCAAACTGAATCATAAAGGAAATAGCGGTATGTATTTTCGCGCTCAACTCGGTCGTGGTTGGCCTAAGGGATATGAGTCGCAGGTGGAAAATACCAGTTCTGATCCGCAGCGAACCGGTTCGTTATATAATTTTGTGAAAATCGGCGAACAACTCATTGAGGACGATACCTGGTGGACGCAGCATATTATTGCTATCGGGAACCGCATCATTATCAAAGTCAACAACAAGGTAGTTGTTGATTTTACAGATGAGAAAAATACCTGGACCGAAGGGCATCTGGCTGTTCAGCAGCATGACCCAGGAAGTGTTGTGCACTATCGCAAAATAGAGGTTCGACCTCTTCCCGACGATGCAGCTGTCGCAAAGGCGATTGCAGTTGAAGATACTCCCTCCTTAAAATAAACCCTTATCATCCAAGTTAAGTTATGAATGGGCTGGCCTCTGAGGACGGTCAAACCGGTGATTTATGACATCACCGGTTCATTTGTCGAAAAATGAATGTTGTCATTATTGTTGCCGCGGGGAAAGGAGCTCGAATGGGCGTGGACAAGCTTTGGCTGGAAGTCGACGGTACACCTATTCTAGGGCACACTTGGAGGGCTCTTGACACGATTGCCGAGATAGATCGAATCATTATTGTGGCACGCGATGAACGTCATCAGGCCATTGATCAATTGGCCGGTGAAATCCGGGTCAGCAAACCTTACGAGTTAGTTTCAGGTGGTGCAGAACGACAAGATTCGGTCTGGAATGGATTGGAAGCATGTCCCGAGAGCTGCGAAATCGTAGCGATTCATGATGCGGCCAGACCATGTGCTCATCCGGTCTTGGTTCGTGAGTGCCTGAAAGAAGCACATCGATATGGAGCTGTCGTTGCCGGTCGAAAAATAACCGACACAATCAAACGAGCAGATGATTCACAATCTATTGAATCTACCGTCGATCGGGAGGGATTATGGGCTGTTCAGACACCGCAAGTCTTTCGATTGAATCTAATACGGGAGGCTGTAGAGAAAGTTCGCCTTGCAAAGAAAGTTTTCACCGATGATACCGCAGCATGTGAGCTTGCCGGAATCCCCGTTAAAATCGTACCCAGCGACTATCCAAATCCAAAAGTGACCTACCCGGACGATCTTCCTTATGTCAGTTGGTTGCTTGCTAATCAATCGCGAGGCGTTTAGTGTGAAGCACTTCAAAAATAGTTCGTTAGCATAATTCAATTCCATGGTAAAAAAACTTATCTACTCTTCCATAATGGTTTTGCTCGGCGTCAATCTGACGGTGGGTTTTCTTTTATACCGTGAGACCGCTCAGGCTTCTTCTGCCGAGGATCCCTACGAAACCTATGAGTTATTTGCATCCGTCGTGGAACGCATCCGCTCCGATTATGTTGAGGGAGACAAGCTGACTTACCGTGACCTGATTCAAAGTGCATTGAAAGGCATGCTGAATTCGCTGGACCCTCACAGCGAATTCATGGAACCGGTGCATTATGATGAATTGAAAAAAGATACAGAGGGTGCCTTTGGTGGCGTCGGTATCGTCGTTACCATGGACGAGAATAAAAAATATCTTACCGTCGTTTCTCCCATGGCTGATACTCCCGCATTTCAGGCTGGAATTATTTCAGGAGACCGTATTGTCAAGATTGAAAATCGCACTACCGAAGGCATCACACTGCAGGAAGCTGTCAAACGTTTACGAGGCGAGCCTGGATCTGAGGTCACCATCACTTTGTATCGACCTTCCAGTGCCAAGTTGCGCGAAGTTGTGCTTGAAAGAGCGATCATCAAACTTCAAACCGTCAAGGATTTATCAGGGAACAATACCTTTGATCTGGATGAAGATAATATCGGTTATGTATGGCTGACTCAGTTTGGAGAGCAGACCAGTCGAGATCTGCGTAAAGCCGTGGATCAGATGATGGAGAAGGGGATGCGCGGCCTCGTTCTTGATCTCAGGGGTAATCCTGGCGGGTTGCTCGATCAAGCAGTCGAGGTTTGCGAACAGTTTCTACCCGCGGGTCAGTTGGTTGTTTTCACCCAGGGCAAGAGCGAGATGATGCGAAGCAAGCATCATGCGGCGTCATTAAATCCGATCCTTGATCTTCCAATCGTCGTGCTCGTGAACAATGGCAGTGCCAGCGCCTCTGAAATTGTTTCAGGATGTCTACAGGACTTGGGGCGTGCGGTTGTGCTTGGCGAACAGACTTTTGGTAAAGGTTCAGTGCAGAGCATCTTTCCGGTTTCCGGAGGGTGGGCTCTCCGCTTGACAACGGCGAAGTATTACACACCAAGTGAAAAGATCATTCATGGCAAAGGAATTACTCCGGATATCACCGTTTCAGTTTCAGACGAAGAACTGGAGTCTTTATTTTACAAACGCTCTCCAGGTGGAGTGGATGCTTTAGTACAACTCTCCGAGGAACGGCGTGAGCGAATCAGGGCCGTCCGTGACAAGCAACTTGATCGAGCCACTGATCTGTTGAGGGGTGTATTTCTTTTAAAAGATCGTAAATAGCCTGAACTTGATCAGGATTTTTCATGCTGGTTACTCTACTTAAGCAATCGTTTCCATCATTGCAATTGATTGATTGGTCAAAATGAAGATATTGGCGATTGAATCCTCCTGTGATGAAACAGCAGCGGCTGTTATCGATGACGGCTTGATCTTGTCTGATCCGGTTGCATCACAAATACAACTTCATGCAGAGTATGGTGGGGTGGTGCCTGAGCTGGCAGCACGGGAGCATCTGAAAAACTTGTTGCCTGTCGCCCTTCAAGCTTTGGAAAAGGCAGGGAAAAGGATCAGCGACATGGAATTGTTCGCGGCGACTCAAGGGCCGGGCCTACCTCCTGCCTTGATGGTGGGTTTTCATGCATTTCAAACTCTGGCCTTTGCTTTGGATAAACCTTTCATTGGGGTCAATCATCACGAGGCTCACCTTTATTCGCCCTGGATAGACCCGGAAACGAAACGTCTGAACCAGAATTCTTTCCAACCAAACATCAGTTTAATTGTCAGCGGAGGTCACACCATGTTGGTCAAAGTGGATTCGCCTTTGAATCATCATGTAATTGGATCAACCATCGATGATGCGGCTGGGGAGTGTTTCGACAAGACGGCCAAACTGTTGGGGCTCCCCTATCCCGGAGGGCCAGTGTTGGATCAACTTGCATCGAAAGGAAATCCCAAAGCCTACGTCTTTCCAAGGCCGATGCTCAAAGATCCCGGGTTTGATTTCAGTTTCAGCGGCCTCAAGACATCCGTCCGATATTTCATTCAAAAGCATCCAGCATTGCTGGAAGATCATGGTCATCTGCAGGATTTGTGCGCCTCCATACAAGCTGCCATTGTGGATGTTCTGGTCAAAAAAACGATTCGTGCAGCTTTGCAGAGTGAAGTGGCAATGGTCACAGCATCGGGAGGTGTGTCATGCAATCGCGGCTTGCGCGATGGATTGCAAAAAGCCTGTGATGCCAATGGGCTATCACTCAGAATTGCTCAAGGACGATATTGCACAGACAATGCGGCGATGGTCGGCATGCTTGCGGCCTGGAAAACAGGCTCTGATGCCTCCCTGCAGCATACAGAAGAAGGCATCCGTCCCGGTTGGAGGCTGGAAACGGATGCCAATGAATAAAGCCTTTATCTAGTGTTGATTATTTTTTCTTTCGAGTGCTTTTGGCTTTTTTCTTTCTGGCCTTTTTGGGAGCTGGAGGTTGATGCACCTGAGCTCCGACTTTCAATCTCAAACCATTCAAGCGGATAAAGCCTGTGGCGTCATCCTGGTTATAAGCTTGTGTGGGATCAGCTTCCATCGTTGCAATCTCAGGATTATACAAGCTGAGGGGAGATTTTCTTCCCGCAGTGATGATGTTGCCCTTGTACAGTTTCAATCGAACAGTTCCAGAAACGTTTTTTTGGCTTTCGGTGATCAAGGCTTGCAATGCTTCTCGCTCAGGAGCAAACCAAAAACCGTAATAGACGAGCTCAGCATATTTGGGCATAAGTGAATCTCTCAGATGCATGACTTCTCGGTCCATGGTCAAACTTTCAATTTGGCGATGAGCGAACAACAAAATACTGCCACCAGGTGTTTCATAGACGCCTCTGGATTTCATGCCAACGAATCGGTTTTCAACAAGATCAACTCGACCGATACCATGTTTCCCTCCCAGTTTGTTCAGGGTCTTCATCACTCTCAGAGGAGTCATTTTTTTGCCGTTCACCGCAATGCAATTGCCCTTTTCAAATTCAAGTTCGACGTATTCCGGGGCGTCTGGGGCATCCTCAGGGCTGACGCTTAGTTTGTACATTTCCTTGTGTTCAGGAGAGGAGGCATCCAACCAAGGATCTTCGAGTACGCCTGCTTCATAGGAGATATGCAGTAGGTTACGGTCCATGGAATAGGGCTTTTTCGCGCTTGCCTCTACTGGGATGTTTTTAGCTGCACAATAATCAATCATCTCCTTCCGTCCCGGGAAATCTGCCCTGAACTGTTCGTCACGCCATGGGGCTATTACGTCAATTTCTGGAGCCAGAGCCGCCGCAGTGAGTTCGAATCGAATCTGATCGTTACCTTTTCCCGTAGCACCGTGAGCAATTGCCTGAGCCTTTTCCTTGCGCGCGATTTCTACCATGCGCTTTGCAATCAGTGGTCGTGCAATACTCGTTCCCAGGAAATACTGTCCTTCATATATGGCTCCCGCCTGAATCATCGGGAAAATGTAATCGCGAGCGAACTCCTCCTGTAAATCGTCGATGTATATCTTGGAAGAACCCGTTTTCTTGGCTTTTTTATCAAGTCCATCCAGCTCTTCTTCCTGGCCAATGTCGGCGCAAAAAGAAATAATCTTTGCCTGATACTTGTCTTTAAGCCATGAAACCAGTACCGAAGTGTCCAAACCGCCCGAATATGCCAATACAATTTTCATGGGCACCAGCATGCTGGAATTTAGACTTCACTGCCAAGCTGAAAAATATCTGTTCTTGATTTGCAAGGTGCCAAGTTTTTCGGGGTGAGCCCATGAAATTTCGAGAAGAACCCGTGAGTTAAATGTGCAGCTAGTGCGTCATCTTAAAAAACATGCACAACCGCGATAGCATGTTGTCATGGCAGTATTGAAAAGATAAGGATAAGACCGTCTGATCCAGAATCTCAGCTGAGGACGTAAGTTATTGTCACCACTTGCCAGCGTTTGCTCCATACGCATCATTGAATGAATACACCAACGGGATTACGGTAATAAACGGGAATAATAAACCCCGTACTGAATATCTCAAGCAATGACTCCTGAGTGAAATGGAATATTGAGGCAGCTCTACAGACGCTTTGTTTCCTGAAGGTATTGTTTGTTCATTTTGCTGGTTAAAACATCAATGAACAACACATGATGGCATGAAATTACCACGGCGCTTATTGACCATGAAGCCCAGTTATTGTGAAATTGCCAGCAATGCCAGATTCAAGAACGCAAATTGAGAGACCATGGAAGTCTCGTTACGTGAGAATTTGGATAGGCCTGGCTATCATTGTCATTGGCAGTATTGCTTGCTGGAAATTCGGGCATCTCTTGTCGATGGATTTACTCGTTTCCAGAGAAACTGCTCTTCGTAGATACCAAATGGCATATCCATTACCCGTTCTGGGGTTTTCATTTATTATTTATGTCATTGCAACGGGCTTCTCTCTGCCTGGAGCGGCATTGCTGACTCTTTTTCTGGGATGGCTCCTTGGGTTTGGACAGGGACTACTGCTCGTGAGTTTTGCCTCTACGGCGGGAGCAACCATGGCGTTTCTTATGAGTCGGTTTTTACTGAACAACATAATCCAATCCAAGTTTGGTGATCGATTGGAAAAATTCAATGAAGCGCTGAAGAAGGAAGGTGCCTTTTATTTATTCACATTGAGACTGATACCTGCAGTGCCCTTTTTCGTGGTTAACATTGTCATGGCATTGACTCCTATTCCTGCGCGAACCTTCTGGTGGGTCAGTCAGGTCGGCATGCTGCCTGGAACCATTGTCTTTGTGTATGCTGGAACACAGTTCCCAAGCCTGTCAGTTCTAGCTGAAAAAGGAGCCGCTGGAATTCTGACACCTCAGTTGCTCGTTGCCTTTATATTGCTGGGTTTCTTTCCCTTCGTGGTGAAAAAAATCATCGATCGATTTAAATCGAAATAAATCTGACTTGAAGTCATCGTGGTGTTGCAACACACACGTCCTGGAATTTCAAAATGAAATCACAACAAATCGAGGCGCTTCAGCCATTGGATGCTCATAACCAAAAGCTGCAATCAAATGTTCATCCCGAAAATCACGAAAATCCAACAGCTGCGGATAAATACAATCTTGTTGTCATTGGTGGCGGAACGGCGGGGTTAGTGGCAGCCTCCATTGGTGCAGGGCTGGGAGGTAGGGTGGCACTTGTTGAACGTTCATTGATGGGTGGTGATTGTCTCAACGTAGGATGTGTACCATCCAAGGGCATCATCAGTTCTGCCCGTACAGCTGCCGCTGTCAGGACTGCAGGAGAATTCGGAGTGAAAGTGCACGATGGTGTCTCGGTCGATTTTCCAGCCGTTATGGAACGCATGAGGAAACTTCGCAGTGATATCAGTCCGCACGATTCGGTCAAACGGTTCAAGGATCTGGGAGTGGATGTTTTCCTTGGGCAGGCACGTTTTCTGGATGGTAGCCGGGTTGAAGTTGATGGGCAAAACCTGAATTTCACAAAAGCTGTCATATGCACGGGCGCCAGAGCTTCAGCGCCCTCCATAAAAGGCTTGGATTCAGTTCCATATCTCACAAACGAAACTTTATTTTCCCTGACTGAACTACCAAGGCGTTTCGGGGTGATTGGAGGTGGTCCCATGGGAGCTGAAATGGCCCAGAGTTTTGCTCGATTTGGTTCTGAAGTTTCCTTGATTACATCCAATCGCGGGTTAATGCCCAATGAAGATCGAGAAGCAGTTGCCATTGTTCGAAAGCACATGGAAAAGGACGGAGTTCACATGTTGGTCGGTGCACATGAATTGGACGTTTCCATCACTCAGGATGGTTCCATTCGTTTGCTCCATGATCAAGCCAGGAATGGATACGATATTGAGGTTGATCAGCTGCTCGTTGCTGTTGGAAGAACTCCAAATGTCGAGGGTCTGGGGCTGGATAAGGCCGGGGTAGAATTCAGTGAAAAGGGGGTAGTCATCAATGATAACTTTCAAACAACAAATCGCAGAATTTACGCTGCAGGCGATATTTGTTCTGCTTATCAGTTCACACATGCAGCAGATTTTATGGCACGTTCTGTGGTGAAAAATGCGCTCTTCAAAGGAAGATTCAAGCACAGTTCATTAATCATTCCCTGGTCCACCTACACTTCGCCTGAATTAGCACATGTGGGTTTGAATCCTGAATTGGCAGAAGAGCAGGGGGTTGAAATCGATACATTTACTCAGCCTATGTCGGGAGTGGATCGTGCGATTCTCGAGGGTGAAACAGAAGGTTTCATTAAAGTTCATGTTAAAAAAGGAACAGATCAAATCGTAGGCGCTACCGTTGTATCCACTCATGCGGGAGATTTGATTGGAGCGGTATCCATTGCCATGACACACAAAATCGGATTGGGGGCCATCGCAAATGCCATCCACCCTTATCCAACTCAAGCCGAAGCTCTGCGTAAATTGGGGGACCTCTACAACCGCACGAAACTAACTCCCTTTATTGCCGGAATATTCAAAAAATGGCTTCAATGGACCAGGTAATCGCAACCTGATTGAATTTTTTGATTGTACATTTCATGAATGATGATTCCACAGCAATTACTTCCTGCGCTCACTGTCCTGAAGAATGATTTGGCTTTGGATCCATGAGTTATCAAAGACGCGTTGAAGAGGTCGGCAGCCATGGCGCATGTCCCCTGAAGGGCCATGAACAAGGTCATTGAGCTTTCGACTGTTGTTCTTCACTTGCCTTCTAGCTCTTCTCTGAGATCACAAGGACAAACAAGGAGGTAAACCGTAAATACACAATCGAATAAGTAAAATTTTCCCATTCACAGCGTTAATGAACGGGGCATCCGTTGAAAAAATTCAACTACCAGCTCAGTGTATCTGGCAGGAGGTTGAAACTTTCACAATCCCGTTCTCTTACTTCCACCATATCCTCACTTCGAACCCCCCCCCAGGCGGGGCAGTAAAGACCGGGTTCAATGGTCAGGACATCCCCAACAATGAGTTCAGGCCCCTTGAAATCGAGCAGTGGGGGTTCATGCACTTCGAGACCCACACCATGCCCAGTCCCATGCACCATTGCACAACGGCTTGCCGCGCTTTCTTTGCCGGGTAACCCCGTCTCATAACCCTGTTCGTGAATCACTCGAATGGTTTCTTGATGCACTGCTTCGCCAGTGACACCGGCTCTTGTGACTTTCATTGCGGCAAATTTCGCTTTGACTGCCGTATCGTATGCTTTCTCAATGTGGTCAGGGATTTTTCCGTGAACAGCAGTGCGCGTACAATCTCCATTATAATAAGTTGATTTGCTGCAGGGAAAAATATCGATGATGATGGGGACTTCCGTACGGAGCGGTCCTTTTCCATATTCATGACAATCGGCTCCCTGAGGGCCGCACGCAATGATACTGCCCGGGTTACTGAAACCTTCATCCAACAGCCAGTGATCAATCCGTGCACGTAATGATTCTGAGGTGAGCGAATCTCCCTCCACTTCCAGTGAGCCATCTTTGCGTGCTTTGGCATGACAAACTAACTGGCATGCCATGCTCATGACTTTCTCAGTGATGGACTGGGCCTGTCTCAAAGCAATCAATTCATCTTCTGATTTCCCTCGACGTTCCATGACTCCCATTTCAGGTGAATAATGGACTTCAATTCCAGCATTTTTCAGGGCTTCTAGGTAGATGAGGGCAAGTGAACGATCAGAAGTGACCGCGGTGATCCCCTTGTGATTCAGGCACTCGGCAACAGCTTGAGCTGTGGCTGTTTCACGATCCCCTGAAAGGCCTGCTTCCGGAGTAAAATCAGCTGGACAATAAACAGCATCAACCGTTGCTTTTTTTCGAGCCCGTTCCATTTCAATATCACGACAGACGAGGAATGATTGGCGCTTACCGTCCGTTTTTTCAAACTCAATCCACGCAGCCGGATCACCGACAGAAAATTGAATACGGTGATAGAGGTTTTTCTGAACGGCAGGTATTCCTGCAAGTAACAAGGTTTTTTGCATCTTCATAGCGTGATGATTTCAGGAAGGGTTGGGCAAGGCAACCTTGAATGTTAAGTCGTAAAAATATCTTATTTACCATTTAGTGCGGCGCCCTTTACCCATTGTTTTTTCTCAAAAGGGTGTCCAGGAAGTTCAGAATGATCGGCAAGGCAAGCTCGAAGTAATTGATACGATCACAAAACACGACCTTTATTCTTAATTTTTCGTCAATTCCACTTGATCGGAATGGCATGGGTCGAGTATGGGTGGATACCTATTGAATACGATGAATTATCATATTTCACAGCGTGCGGCTTCTTTAGCTCCTTCTCTTACCCTGGCAATCAGTGCCAAGGCAAAGCAATTGAAGGCTGAAGGGCTGGATGTGATCGGTTTTGGAGCAGGTGAACCTGATTTTGATACTCCACAGCACATCAAGGATGCTGCCATCAAGGCTTTAAACGAAGGTTTTACCAAGTATACTCCAGCAAGTGGTATCCCGGAATTAAAGGATGCTATTGTTGAAAAGTTTCAACGGGACAATGGATTGACCTACAAGGCTTCTCAAATAGTCGTCAGTTGCGGGGGAAAACATTCCTGTTACAACATCATGATGGCTATCTGTGACCAGGGAGATGAAGTGATTATTCCTGCGCCCTTCTGGTTAAGTTACCCTGAGATGGTCAAATTGGCCGGAGGAAAACCGGTGATTCTTGATACAACGGATGCAACACAGTTCAAAGTAACACCCGAACAGTTGCGCGGAGCCATCAACGATCGTACTCGCATTTTTATTCTTAATTCTCCAAGCAATCCCACGGGGACCATTTATTCGCCAGCTGAAATAAAAGCTTTGGGCGATGTCTGTGTGGAGAAAGGAGTAATGATCTTGAGTGATGAAATTTACGAACACTTGATCTACGGAAATGCCAAGCACCAAACCGTCGCCTCATTTTCATCCGAACATCAAGCACATACCATTATTACCCATGGTCTGGCAAAAGCCTGGTCCATGACGGGGTGGCGCCTGGGATTCATAGCTGCCCCGGAACCAATTGCAAAGCGCATTAACGCAATACAAAGCCACAGCACGAGCAACCCAACTTCTTTTGCTCAAAAGGGTGGGGTCGAGGCATTGCGAGGCTCTCAACATCACTTGAAAGAATGGTTGCCTGAGTTTGACCGCAGGCGTACCTACGCCTACGAACGATTAAACGCCATGCCGGGGGTCACGTGCGTCAAGGCACAAGGAGCTTTTTACCTTTTTCCAAACATTTCAGGAACGGGCATGCAATCGACGGAGTTTTGCGATCAATTGCTCGAGCGATCTCAAGTCGCCGCCGTTCCCGGTATTGCCTTTGGTTCGGATGATTACATTCGGATCAGTTATGCAACCAGTATGGCAAATATCCAAAAAGGAATGGATCGAATGGATGCGTTTGTTCGATCTTTGCACTCCTAAGAAGGCACAGTTCCTGCTGGATTTGTTTCCATGAACTTGTCTCGACGCACTTTTGTCAGAACTTTCCTGTTCAACGCTGCCTGGATGACAGGGCTTGGACGCATGCACCGCTTGCCTCTTCTTGGGGAATTGTCACCCTCTCCTGATGGTAATCAAGGTGTTCTTAATGTGCGTCCTGAGGACTACAAAACACTGCAGGAAGCAGGAGGGTCCGTTCGATTGGGATTCAACCCTATCCGCTCCAACCATCAACCAGACGGAACGCTTCACCCTATCCTGATCAACCGTCTTGAAGATGACTCGCTCATTGTCTTGAGTGCTGAGTGTCCTCATGCTTCTTGTGCGGTTCGAACCTTCAGTAAGAGTTCCAATACTCATTCATGTCCGTGTCATTCTTCACGTTTCCGCTTGGATGGGAGCAGGATCAGCGGGCCTTCCCCTTTCGGATTGGATCGTTTGGATTCTGAAATTTGTCCTGATGGTTCATTGAATGTTCTGGTGCCTAGATTGAAGTTTTCCATCACTTCCAAGGTCGTTGATCTTGGAATATTCAAGCGCCTGCAAATAGATTTTGCAGCTCGTCGCAAAGTGGATTACCGAGTCGTGTTCAAAGCTGAATCAAACAGGGAATGGCAATCGGTGATGTTTGCCGATTCGGAGTCGGGACCTATGAGCAACAGCGTGATCACAGGAGGTGGCGTATTCAAATCGGTTTATGTGGAACCGCCATCCGATCACGGGATGTTTGCTGTGCAGATTGATTCGAAGGAACTTTGAGTTTTTCTAAAACAACAAGCGATACTCAATACTGTCTTATTGGTTTTCCAACTCAGGGCTCATCTTGCACGGAAGTTTCCATAGCCCAGTTCCATTTTTGTTGGTAAAGTTAGAAATGAAGGAGTGAGTCGATCTGGTTTTCCGCCTGCCCAGAAAACATAAAAATCAGGTTACGCATTGACGGGGCTCCTCGCGTATCCGTGATTGCTTGGGCTTTCTTCCGTCAGATTTCGAAAATGACTCCATTGACGCTTTTCTGCAGGGCGGTTCCAAATGGCCATTGGGCAATGTTTGGCGGTAAATGTTCCAAGACCTCCTGAATACTTTGAGCTGTAAGCTGACCTCTGTCCCAGATCAAACCAGATCACCCGGCAACCACTGATATTATCTGTAACTTCTTGTGCAGAGTCAAATTTCCGTACTGAGCTGCAGGTATTTCAAACGCTCCTGAAATCTGAGTTAAGATCAGAAAATAGCAGAGGGAGTGCTTTGCCAACCGAAGCAATCTCATCCAGGTGACGACCATGATGCGCGCTGCAACGTGCACCCATGGAATACAATTCAACAAACCTTCCAAATAAAAACACTCCTCTCTTGCCCGTGATGGAAGAATCAATGGGGTTTACCTAAATTATCGAGGTTTTCTTGACCGGAACAGTTCAGGAACCTCATAATTGACCCAGATTCCATCATTCATCAAAACTAGGTAAAATGGATGGATTTTACCTAGTTTTTTGAATGACGCTGGCCTGCTGTCAGTCGCAGGCCTCATTGAGAAAGATTGTAGGTAGAATAAGTAATAAACCTTTATGAAAGAAATGCAAAAGACTCAACAAGGAAAATGCCAACCACGGATGAGAGTCATCCAACAATGGATGCTGGCCTTGTCGGCAGGTATGATCATGGGAAGCACGTGGAATGCCCGGGCCGCTGAGAAGGAGTTAGCTTTTGATGAAAATGCAGCAACTCCCGTAGAGCTGATCAAGACAGCCAAGGGGTTTAAAACAGAATTGCTTTATTCAGTGCCGAGTCAACAACACGGTTCGTGGGTGGCTCTGGCTTCTGATCCAAATGGCAGTATGTACGCCGCGGATCAGTATGGCAGTCTCTATCAGTTTACCCCTCCAGCTCCAGGAGAGACATTGACTCCTTCGGATATAAAAAAGGTCCCTGTCGATATCCGTGCCATCAATGGAATGGTGTATGTCGATGGTGCTCTTTACGCCGGAGTGAATGACTATGAGCGGAAAATTCAGAGTGGGTTTTACCGGCTGAGCGATTCCAATGGAGATGGTATTCTTGATAAAGTCGAATTGCTTCGCGCTTTTAATTCACGCGGTGATCACGGGGTGCATGCGGTTGTCCCAACGGCTGATGGCAAGTATTTTTATTTGATCACTGGAAACAATGCGGTGATTTCTGGTGGAAACAATGAAGGATCGTCCGGCTCGTCTCAAGTCGCCAAGCTATGGGGAGATGATCACCTTTTGCCCCGCATGCCGGATGGCCGTGGTCATAACAGACACGTACTGGCCCCTGGAGGTATTGTCTACCGTGTATCGCGAGATGGTAAAGAATTTGAAATGTATGCTTCGGGATTCCGAAACATATATGGTGGGGGATTGAATAAAGATGGTGAGCTCTTCACTTATGATGCGGACATGGAGTATGATTTCAATACGCCATGGTATCGCCCCACAAGAGTGAACCATGTCCTCAGTGGTGCGGAATACGGGTGGAGAAACGGGGCAGGGAAGTATCCTGAATTTTACCCTGACACCGTGCCAGCAACCCTCAACATAGGTCCTGGTTCCCCCACGGGAACAAGATTCGGTTATGGCGCCAAATTCCCAGCCAGATATCAAAATGCCTTTTACATTCTGGATTGGAGCTGGGGTAAGATCTATGCCGTCCATCTCGAAGAAGATGGATCCAGCTACAAAGGCACGAAAGAAGAGTTTGTCACCAGTGCTCCATTACCTGTCACCGATTTGATCGTTCATCCGCAAGATCAAGCAATGTATTTTGCGATCGGTGGACGAAGGGTTCAATCTGGCTTATATCGCGTCACATACGTCGGAGATGAACCAACAAACCCCGTTGACATGACTCCAAAGGTGACCCCCATGCGGAAGCTTCGGCATCGTCTAGAAAAATTTCACGGACACGCTCACATGGAAGCCGTGAGCGCTGCCTGGCCACATTTGAATCACAAGGATCGCTATATACGTAACGCTGCACGCGTGGTCCTTGAACATCAACCAACCGTTCAATGGGAATCCAAGGCACTCAACGAACCCATGCCCGATCGCCGTATTCCTGCGCTACTGGCATTGGCCCGACTCAAAGGGATTGCCCCTAGTCATCGCCCTGAAGCTGGGCATTCCGTCAACGCCGCTGTTCGAGATCAAATCTTAGATTCGTTGCTAGAACTCGATTTCGCAGCGCTTTCTCACGATGATCAGCTAGGGTATGTGCGCCTGCTGGAAATTGTATTTGTTCGTTTTGGCAAGCCATCACCAGCAAAGGTCAGTGCGATTGTTGGTAAATTGGATCCCTCATTTCCTGCAGATACCTTTGAATTGAACTGGCTTCTATGTGAAACCATGGCTTTCCTGCAAGCTCCGAGCACAGCATCCAAGGGGATGGCATTGATTGCATCAGCGGAAAGTCAGGAACCTCAAATGGAATACGCGCGCAGCTTGCGCTTCCTTAAAGCAGGATGGACGCCGGAACTCAGGGAACAGCAGCTTGAGTGGTTCCTCAAGGCTGCCAATTATCAAGGTGGCGCCAGTTTCACTAAATTCATTGAATTTATCCGCAATGAC
>MDTB01036126.1_pt1 | contig 30132 bp, 34 predicted proteins | sample 811161 | NCBI WGS metagenome assembly MDTB01 (sample SAMN05326650, study PRJNA326480) | marine metagenome | isolation source: seawater | place: Mediterranean Sea | collected 2009 | reverse complement strand
TTTTTACGACATCAATTAAACTATTTCTTCCATAAAGACTTGCCACACTATCCATTAGAACTAACTCGTCGGCTCCTTCATTATAATATTTAATAGCAAATTTATTTGGGTCCCCTATAACTCTCAATCCCTCCAGATTGATACTTTTGATTAAATTCTGTCCTTTAATATCTAGTCTTGGAATTAGTCTTGGAACGAACATTTGTTAATTTTTTGATCTTCTGATTATTGCAAAATCATTTAAAAGAAGAACATCAAGGTCTGATTTCTTAAAAGTATTGATAGCCTGTTCCGCATTTTCAACAATAGCATCTCCATGAAGATTGAATGAGGTATTTAATAAAAGTGGGATTTTAGTTAATTTGTAAAATTCATTGATAAGATCATAATAGTCTGGATTAATTTTTTTCTTTAACATCTGTGGTCTAGTAGTTTTATCTGCAGGATGGATCACTCCTGGAATTTTTTTTATAAATTCTTCTTTGGTATCAAAAGCTACTGTCATAAATGGTGAGTAAACTCTTTTAGGATTTAATATCACTTTGTTCACATGTTCATGTAATATTGTTGGTGTAAATGGCATCCAAAAATCCCTATATTTTATTTTAGAGTTTATCTTTTCAACAGTTTCGTGTCTTCTAGGGTCAGCTAAAATTGATCTGTTGCCAAGCGCTCTTTGACCAAATTCCATTTTTCCCTTGCATCTTGCTATTATTAAACCATCAGCAATCCATTTCGCTACTTGCTTATTTTTGACATTTTTTAAAACTTTAAAGTTTTGACACTTTTTTTTCAGAACTGTTTTGATCTCTTTATTATAAATTTCAGACCCTAAATAAATATTATCTAAACTTTTAATTTTATTTTTTTTATCATAGAGTTTTGTGGCAAGCCAAGCAGCCCCTATGCTAAGAGATCCATCACCACTAATTGGTCCTGCCCATATGCTATTAATCTTTTTTTCGTCTAATAAAACTTTTACAGCTTTAATATTTTGTGCAACGCCACCAGATATAATAATATCTTTGATCTTAAATTTACTAATGCAATTTAGAACCCATTTTTTTAAAAAATTTTCTGTACAGGTTTGTAATCCCCATGCAATACCATCAAATCTCTCACCATTAAGTGCTTTGCGTGAGGAAAGGTAAACGTCTTTAAATATCCTTTTATTAATTATTTTATACCCAATGATTTTATTAAATTTCTCAAAATGAAGAAGTGATTTTTTACCATGATATTCTTGGCCATATGGAGCTAATCCCATAACCTTATACTCATGTTGGGAGGGTTTCATTCCCAATAAAAGAGTTACATATCTATACAATCTTCCAATCATCGCATCATTTGTTCTATAAATTTCTTCAACAGTACCGTTATTTGCAATGCTTACAGTCGCAGAACTATCGTCTCCGCCACCTTCTAAAGTTAACACGAGTGTTTTATTCTTATACTGTTGTTGTGAAAATAACCCATAGTATTGATGACAGGTTTCATGTCTAAAAACCTTAATACGATTTTTCGAAACACCAAGATGATTACATATTACTTTTATTCTTACTTCATTAAAAATTTTTAAATGATCCTTAACATTTTTCTTAGAAGTTCTTTTGACTAAATCTCTATAGGGATTTTTTAATATTTTTGGATATTTTTTTTTCCATATATTAAAGTCATCTATTTCATAAAGTTTTTTATTTTCGTATAGCTTTGGTTTCCAATATTTTTCATTTTGTTCGATCCAATCATGAATACTAAATAAAGCTCCAGGCTTGTAGATAGAAGCAAATAAACCGTTATCAAAACCAGCAATAGCTATAATATCTATTTGATTTGGCTTAATTCCAGATATTTCTAAAACACGATCAATAGACTTTTTTGGATAGCCTGCATCAGCTTTAATTCTGCTCATTCTTTCCTCTGATATTGCTGCAATTAATTTTCCATTCTTAACTAAGCAAGCATGACTTTCTATACTGTCGCAAATACCTAAAATAATCAAAATTTGTCCTTTCTTAAGATATAACAATCTTTTAAATAAGATCTATTAATTTTTTTAAAAGCAACGCTTTTCCTTTTTAAAAAGTTTTTTACAACGTTCTCTGTAAAATCTTTTTGAGTTGAATATCTTTTTTCTTTCGATTTATCTTGTTTTAATGGTTTTAATTTAAATAAAGATTTATCTTTAATTTTGTTTGAAAGTGAAACAATTGCAGACTTTACCGTGGACATTGTGTAGTTATATGGATTTGATACTTGTTCTGAAACTGCGTGATATATTATTTTACCATCATCTAGACCCGAAGTTAAATAATGTATTGTTGCTCCAACTAATTCTGGATTATTGTCATACATTGCCCAAAAATTACAATTTGACCCTCTGTAATATGGGGATATTCCCATGTGAATATTAATAGCTTTTTTTTTAACTAAAAATTTTATTAGAGGACCCTTAATGTAACTTGCCCCAAAAACTAAGTAAAGATCACTTTTTAAAAAATCTTTAAGAAAATCTATTTTACAAAAACTTAGATCTCCATATTTTAGAGTTAATAGTTTATTTTTTTTTGATTTAAAATTTACAAACTGTTTACCAAATATTTTTATTTGAGCATTATTAACATTTTTAAAATAATTCTGGATCAGTTTGTTCTTAGGATAAAAACCTTTGACTTTGCCTGGAAAAATGGTGTTGCACTCCTGAACAACATTAACATCATCTACCACTTCAGAAATAGAATTAATTAAAAAATTATGTCTTAAATTATTTGAAGTGAAAATAGTAACTTTCATTCTATATTTTATTATGATCTATCCGAGCAATCTCTAAGTTTTTACCTTTGGGGTTTTTATTTATTTTTAATTCATTATCTCTAAAAGCTATTTGTATACCAAGTTTATTAAAAACTTTAAGAGTTGTGGCATTATAGTCACCTCTGGGAAAACTAGCTGAAATCACATTCTTTTTTGTTATTTTTTCTAAAATTTTTTTATTTGTTCTAAATTCTTTTGCCTGTTTATTATAACTTAGTTTTGAGATCGAGTAAGGGTGACTATGAGAATGTAGTCCTATTATATGTCCCATGTTTGAAATAGTTTTAAGATTTTTTTTATTAAAATAAAGTTCTTTAATTTTTTTTTTATAATCAAAATTTTTTTTAACAAACATAAACTTCATTATCTTGTCATATTTTTTTGTATCCAACAGTTTGTCTCTAATTTCTCTAAATTTGATATCTTCTAAACTATAAAATGGGTACAGTTTCTTTTTTTTTTTAATAATTTTGTTATTTTTTTTTATAAAGGTAATTATTTTTTTTTCACTATAAATTTTTTTCAACTCTTTATTAAAATCAATATAATACTGATTTATATTTCTAAAATGATTATCCCTAAAGTATCTGTAAACCTCTATCAAATTTGGTCTGGAAGTAAATATTGAAGTAGTAACAAAAAAAAATGATTTAATTTTATATTTTTTAAGGATTGGTAGGGCTATTTTATACTGACATCGCAGTGTATCATCAAATGTTAAACAAACATGATTGTGTTTGATAGATCTATTTTTTAATTTTTCTATAAAATCTAAAGGATCTAAAATATTCTTTCTCCCTACTTTTAATATTATTTTTTCTAAATGTTTTGAATTTATTGAACCGGGACTTCTTTTGAAAAATTTATTATCATGAAAATAATGAAACATAATCCCTTTGAAAGAAAAATTATTGAATTTTTTCATTAGAATTATTTTTTGGATTTAATTCCTTTTGGGCCAAACTTTACTCTGATTTTTCTAGCCTCTTCAAGTTTTTCATTTGGTGTAAAAAATCTATCTCCTACTTTTAATTGGTCCACAATATTATTACCTTTTTCATCAAGGACCTCCTCGATTAATATCTTATGATTTTCATCTATGGTCGAAACGATCACCCAATCTTTATCATTTCTTAAAATAATTCCACTAGAAAAAGGGTGATTTGGAATTTCACCACCATGCATTTGTATTTTTTTAATTCTTACTTTTTTTTCATTTATGAACGTCGAGGCACCTTTATAAGGATCGTCAAATGCAGATATAAACCTTGTTATGTTTATTGAATTTTGACTCCAATCAATCCATCCGTGTAGATCTGTTAATAATCTCGGGTTGTATGTTGCTAAGTAATCAGTTTGGTATTTTAATTTAAACCTATCACCAGAAACAAGTTTTTTTATAAATTCACGATAGAACTTTATAATTTCATCATAATGATGTTTGTAGTAATCGTTTGGAACTTTGCAATGATTTGGAAATATAGATTTTTTGTTAAATATTATTGGTCCAGTATCTAAATTCTCGTCTACTAAATGAAAAAGTTGATTACATATTCTATCACCTCTCATAATTTGCCAAGAAAATCCTCCGCTACCTGCATCTATAGGTAATCTTGTAGGGTGGCTATTTATTAAATTATTCTTAAAAAAATTTTCTATTTGATTTTTTTTAATTATCCATCTTGATGCAATGGAAATAAATAAAGTTTCATTAATATTATATTTTTTTGATATATAATTTTCAAATTCTTTATTTAAATTCTCAAAAGTTTTTATTTTATTATTTTTGTTTTGATCGGGAGAGGTAATTATTTCTGTTTTTAAAGAAAAGTTTTCATTAATTTCTTTAAACTTTTCTTCATTTTTTTCTAAATTACCTAAAAAAACAATATTTTTAAGTTTAGGGAAAAAGAACTCAGAATTTTTTATCATACTTATCCGATTTTGAAAATTTTCTTAGCTAATTTTTTATATTGATGAGGACTTTTCTTAAGTAATATTGGTATTGCAATTGAATTAGATAAAATTTTTTTCGACTTAATAATTCTTTTTGTTTGTTTTAGTGGTAATGCATGGTCCCAGTAGTATGCGCAGTGCCATTTTATTGCATCTGGTAAATTTTTGGTCCCAAAACCTTCTTTGTTTAATGTTTTTATAATCTTCTTTCTTTTAATCTTGTCTTTTACTGTAAAAATAAATGTATCATAAATTATCTTACTTTTAGCAGGTATTTGCCTTAATAAATATTTAGATTTAAGAATGCTTTCAATTCCAAGGTATCTTTTTTTATTTTCTTTTAATATATATTCTAATTTCTTTAATTGTACTTTTCCGATAATTGCTTGCATCTCCGTCATTCTATAGTTAAAACCAACAATGCTTCTTGTGTCTTCACCTCTTTTCAGTTTTGGATTATTTTCGTGACCATGATCATGATATTCTTTAGAATATTTATAAATTTTCTTGTTATTAGTAAAGATCATACCTCCTTCACCACAAGTGATTGTTTTGCTAAAATCATAACTTGAAACACCAATATCTCCGATAGAACCTAAATATTTTTTTCCATATTTTGCACCTACGGCTTCACAATTATCTTCGAGTATTTTGATTTTATTTTTTTTAGCAATTTTTAATATCTTTTCCATATCTGCTGGTACACCAAGCATATGAACTGGTATTATAGCTTTGGTTTTTTTTGTGATCAATTTTTCCAAATCAGTTGGGCACATGTTCAAACTTTTATCTATATTAGTAATTATTGGAATCGCGCCTATATCTAGTATTGCTTCTATTGTGGCTATAAAATTAAAACCTTGAGTTATAACCTCGTCCCCTCTTTTTACGCCTAAGGCTTTAAGTCCAATTTTTATTGCAGCGGTGCCACTAGTTACAGCAACAGCATACTTTGATTGGAACTTCTTTTTAGACTGAAATTCAAATTCTCTCACATGATATTTTTTTCTAAAATTATCGAATCCATGTGCAAATAAAACTCCGCCTTCATGGAATAAGCTGTTTAAAGCTTTTTTTTCTTGTTTACCTATTATTTCCCATCCAGGCATTTAAAATAAAACTATTGGTTTCTTAATGTAATCTGTTTTTTTAGACTTTTCTCATACTTTGCAATGGCAAGATTATCATAAGAAGATTTTTTATCTTTATACTGCAATGTCCATCCTTGTCTTGGTCTATTGCTTTTGTTTCTTTTGCTTCCGTGAGCTATGAGAACATGGTGTATTAGTGCATCACCAGGTTTCAACACTGGAGTAGTCTTTTTAAATTTTTCTAAAGCATTAAGATTTTTTATCTTTTGTGAGGTTCCTTTTGCAAAAGAGGGTACATGTTTAAAAACTCCTTTTTTATGAGAACCGTTATAATAAAAAACTCCTCCATTTTTACTATCAGATGAACATAAGGCTACCCAAACAGTTAAGGCATTATTATTTTTAACTTTCCAATAAAAATTATCTTGGTGTACGGGGGCCGGAAGTCCAAACATTTTTGGTTTCGCAAATAATTCACTTGCTCTTAATTCTGGATCACTATTTAAAAATAATTTTATAAAACTTTTTACCTGTTTTTTTTTTGAAAATTTTTTAACCCACTTAAGGTCATGCATTTTATGAAAGGAATTTATTTCATTGGAATCGGTATAGTTGATATCTCTTCCAATATATTTTTTTTTTTTAGAATTCAATAAACTATCAATTTTCTTTTTTACTGAGCTTAGTTCTTTTTTATCTAAAAATTTAGGAATTTTTACCCAGCCATTAGACATATAAGATCTTATTATATTATTTTTTTCTTTTTCGGTAATTTTTTTCATTTGTTATTTAATTATACTTTAAACTAAATTAATTTTCGATGGTTAAAAAGAGGACATCTTATCGAACATTTTGCCAACAACTTCTTTATTCATTAAAAAACGTACAAACATTACTTAATATTAATAATTAAAAATTCTTGATTTAACACTAAAGAAAGACCATTTACACAAATATTTTTATTTTTTTTTGTTTTTAAAGTCCAAAGCTTATATGGCATTTTTTTGTTAGGCTTGATATTTTTTTTCATTTCAAATTTAACAAATTTATAATTTTTAACCTTCTTGTTATTATCTAAAAATCTAGAAACTGTTTTTTTTGAAAAAATATTCCAACCAGATAGTTTTTTTACACTAGTAATATTTTTGTGGGTTGAGGGATTGTACTTTACAAAAACGTCATAATCATAATTATTAAATAATGCCGTTACAAAGATAATTCCTTTTGATTTGGACCAATTTATACAATTATCTAAAATTTTAAAATCTTCAAAAAGTGGTAGTACACCACAAACACAAGATATATCTATTGTTTTTTTTTGGAAAAGATTTCTATTAAAGATGGAACCTTTTTTTATTTTTATACGATTCTTTAATTGTTTTTTTGCTTTTACTAGTAGACTAGAATGAACATCTGTACCTATCAAATTAAATTTATTAAATGATTTTTCTTTAGACAAGACATTCAAAAATTGCCCGTCTGCACATCCATGATCTACTAAAGTGGGATGTTTTAAAATTTTAAATTTTGACAATCTTTTAAGTAAATTTTTTGCAATATCTTTGTGAATTTGTTTTGGTTTATTATAAAAATCTTGCTTCAAATAAGACAAATCGATTTTTCTTTTAGTTTTCATTTAAGATTAAATAATTTATTTATATATTGAATTTCTTAATTTCCATTGATTATTTTCAAAAATCCATAAATGCGGGGAACGAAAACTGTCAGTAAGATTTGTGAAATAATCAAGATCAAAGTTTGGGTTTTCAAATTCATTTGCTATATTTCCAAAAGATTTTTTATCAATTGATAAATATTGAAAAATTTCTTGACTAAATCTTTTTGGAAATTCTCCATCAAATTTTTTAATAAGACCAACGCCCTCTTCTCTTGATATCTCGCCATTTCTGATTTCCTGGGCTGTGTCCCATGTAGCCCTACCTATTCCAAATTTTATAAAGTAAGTATAAAAATGAAAATCATCCATTTTATCATCTAAGGATGTATATTTGGAATATGTTCCTGAGTTCCTATAAGGTGCTGGCTTAAAATTTCCATTTTCAACTGCAAAATAATAACAATCCTGTGGGTGCCAAGGAATGTAATATCCTAAATACTGAACCTGTATTTTACTTTTTACAAATTCCTCCTCAGACAATGGTAAATAATTATTTAAATCTTGTTTGGGAATATTATATTTTTCAATAAGTTCACTATATTTTATACCCGATATATAAAGATCCTCTGAATTTTTTGCAGTATAATATTTTAAGGGTTTTATAGAATTATTAAAATCATCAGGATTTCCAAATTCAGCATTTGTATCACCATAAAAAATTAATTTAATATTTAAATTTTTTGCCGCCATTCTAATTGGGAATAAATTCTGTCCCATAATAAATGGTTGAAAAGGATGAAAAATATTTTCAATTGATAATCTTGTTAAAAGCCTCTGAGTTTTACCATTAGGAGTAAAAAGATAGTTATCGAATCCTGAGTTAATCCAGGATTTAAAATTACTCCAACCCCAGTCGGTATAAATATGTGGTGACCAAGTAATAGTAAGCGGGTTCATTTTGTATTTATATTTAAGAAGATATGAGGCGTAGAAACTATCCTTACCCCCCGAGCCTGGAATTAAACAGTCATATTCACCATTATTTGATCTATATTTATCACATAATTCAATTAGCTCTTTCTCTCTGGAATTCCAGTCTACGGTATTTTTTTTTTGATAAATTACCTCACACGCAGAACAAATTCCGTTTTTGAATTCTATTGTATTCTTTTTAGTCGAAATTTTGTGTTTAAACTCTTGTGCGGATACAGGTCTTTGATTGCTTATTGTACATTTTGAACAATATTCAATTTTAGGTGATAAACCAAAAAGAGCTTCGGGATCTTTAGCTTCTTTCGAATACTTTTCTTTATTTAATTTTTTTCTTTTTTCAATCATTTAAAAAATTTGCTGCAACTTTAGCATCGTCTTTGGTATCAATGTCAATAGGCCAAGTATTTTTAAGTTTATAAAAATATGTTTTTTTTATTGATACAAAATTTTTATTTTTCTTAAAAAAATCCTCTTTAAATAAATAATATGTTCCATCAATAAAATAATAATTTTTATCAAAATCCTGTCTTCTTGTTAGTTTTTTTTTTGATTTAAGCAAAAATTCTTTTTTTTTATTTTTTAAAAAAATAGTCTCACTTGGATGCTCTCTAATTTTAGTTACACTCGCCAAAGATGAAAGAGATTTTTTTTTTTGATAATTTTAAAATTTTTTGTAAATCTTCTTTATTTCTTAAGGGATTTGTGGGCTGCAGCAATAAAATATTATCATAAGTTTTACCTCTTTTTTTCAACCAGTCTAATCCGTGCTTGACTGTTTTGTACATTGAAGTTTTAGAATTGGATAACTTAACTGGTCTCTTATAATGGATTTCTACTCCTAAATTTTTACAGTAATTAATTATTTTCTTTGAGTCAGAAGATATAAAAATATCTAAAATCTTGAATTTTTTTACTAAATCAATGGTGTATTTTATTAAAGGTTTTTTATTGATTTTAATAAGGTTTTTATTTTTTATACCTCTAGATCCACCTCTAGCAGGTATGAAAGCTAACGTTTTCATTAAATTTTTTTTAAAAATTCCTCTAGGGTTAAAACTTTTAAAAGTTTCATATTTTTATCTATAACTGGAATAGCACACACTTGGTGTTGTATGAATATTTTTTTCGCATCTTTATCATCGTACTTTTTTAAAAATAAAAAGGACTTATTCATTATTGAGCTGACATTGCTTTCTAATTTTTTTTTATAAACCAATGCCCTTATAATATCTCCCTCTGAGATCACACCCACAAGATTTGATTTTTTTTCATCAATTACAAAAACAGTTCTCACTCCATTTAGAGAAATTTTTTCAATGGCCTGATTTATTGTATCCGTTGTTTTTACTGTATATTTGATCATAAAATTAATATATCAGCTCTTTATATAGTATTTTGTCATTAATGTTAGTCGAAACAATTTTGTTTATTATTTTAGTTGATGAATTTCCATTTCCATAAGGATTATTTACTTTAAGTAATTTTTTTTTAAATTTTTGTGAATTAATAGTTAAAATAGCTTTTTTTAGTTTGCTGTCAGTTAAAGCTTTAATTTCAATAACATTTTCAGCTCTAAATCTCTTATGCTGTCTTCTTCCAATATTTATGCACGGAATTTTGAAAGATGGACTTTCAATTATACCCGAACTTGAGTTTCCGATTATAAACTCTGAATTTTTTAATAGTGTCAGATATTCTTTTCTTGGCAAGTTGTCGAAAATATAATCTTTACTTTCTCTATTCTCATTAATTATTTTTCTTATTGTTGCCCCTCCAGTATCGTTGTTTGGTAATATCCAAATTTTATTTAGATTTAATTTTTTTAATGATTTTATAAATGAAGTAAAATTCTTTTTATTCTTTTCTCCCTCTTCTACTACTGGGTGATATATAACTAAGCAATATTTTTTTAATAAATTTAAATTATATTTTCTTGAAAAATAAGTTTTCGACAATCTTAAGTATTTTTTATCATAAAGATCGTCTAGTTGAGGGGCGCCATAATTAAAAATTCTAAAACTTTGCTCGCCTAATTTTTTTAGTCTATTCAAAGCATCCTTGTTTGAGGCAAAATGTAAATGTGCAAATTTCCCTATTGCATGTCTGGCCTGTCCATCAATATTACCTGATAGTTCACCTGCCTGAATATGTGCTATTGGAATATTCATGTAAGCTGCTGCTATTGTCGCTATAAGAGTTTCGGATCTATCTCCAGCCACAACTAACCATGTAGGTTTTTCTCTTGCAAGCGTGTCCGCGAACGATTGAAGTAAAATTCCCATAGATTTTGTTGTTGTAACATTATTATATCCGTCTAAAGCCATAAAAATTTCGTCGTGAATTTTGTAACCATCTTTCAAAATTTCTTTTTTAGCTAAACCAAAACTATCTAATAAAAGCATATTTGATGCTGATATTTTATATTGTATCTTTTTTTTCTTACACTCGGATAAAAGTGGTTTTATATATCCCCATTCACTTCTTGATCCGGTAAAAAAGAGTAATTTCATTTAAAAATCTCGATTAGATATTAATTTATCTTTTAAAATATTTCTTTTTGCTTTTTTTCCAATTACTTTGTATAAATTTTTTGACGGTATACCTGTGCCTGGTCTTTTTGACCACAAATTTTCAGTAGTAAACTTTTCACCTTTTTTAATATTATTAATTGAGACAATACTGCGTCTAGCCCACAATCTTATTTTTTTTTCTTTTTGAAAAACTTTTTTTTCACTACCCAGACAAAGTTCTATCTGGTCTAAGCTGTTTCTCAATTGTTTTAATTGATTGAAGGAAATTGAAACATCTCTATCTGGACCAAAGTTTAGACCATCAAGGTAAACATGCTTTTCGATTACTTTTGCTCCTAAAACGGCTGCTGCTTGGCTTGTTGCTATACCATTTGTATGATCAGAATGGCCAATTTTAAAAGATGGATATCTTTTAATCATTTTAGTTATAAATTTTAAATTTAAATCATCAATTTTTGGAGGGTATTCGCTTAAACAATTCATAAAAGTTATATCACTAGTCTTTCTTTTTTTTATAAATTTATACATCGTGTCAATTTCTTTTAGAGTACTCATCCCGGTAGAAAGAATTAAAGGTTTTTTAAATTTTAAAATTTCTTGAATAAATGGAGTATCTGTAAATTCCCCTGATCCAATTTTAAAATAATTTACTCCAATTTTTTTTAACTCATATGCTGCTTTTAGACTAAAAGGGGTGCATAAATAAGTTATTTTGATTTTTTTACAGTAATTTTTAATTTTAAGATGGTCTTCAATTTTTAAAGCATATTTTTTTAAGAAAGAATATAAGTCTAATTTAAAATTATTAGATTTTGGTACTTTTTTGAGCATTTCCTCATCTGGTAAATGATGTTGAAACTTTACTATGTTAGCTCCAGCTTTTTTTGCATTATCTACCATTTTTATTGCATTGTTCAACTTACCAAAATGATTATCACAGGCCTCGGCTATGAGAAGTATTTTATTTTTTTTCATAAAAATTTTTAAAGTAATTTACTTCAATTTAGTTTTGCTTAATTCCTGCATTATCATATGCATTACAATAAGTTGTAAATCTTCGGATACTTGCATATCATTAACATTAAAATGAATATTATTTTTTGCTAGTTTTTTGCATTTACCACCATTAAAACCGACTATTGCAAAAGTTTTCATTTTTAATCTATTGCCAATCTTTATTGCATTTACAACATTTTTGGAATTTCCACTTCCGGACAAAACAATTAATAAGTCACTTTTATTTGCTTTAACTTTGAGCTGTTCAGAATAAATATGTTCATATCCTAGATCATTTGCCAAACAGGTTAGAACTGCTTGGTTTGCACTAAGAGCTTCTATTCTCAATCCCTTATTATTAGAAATTCCAGCTCCATATAAATAATCGTTTGCAATATGAATTGCATTTCCTGCACTACCACCATTTCCACAAATAAAAATTTGATTCTTATTTTTCCAAGCGGAAAAAATATTTTCAAATAAAATTTGGATTTCACGATTTAAATTATTTGAGTTTAATGTCTCAATAAGTTTATTTTTATATTTTTGAATAGAATATCTCATTACTTCTTTAAATATTGATCTATATCTCTATACCATGTTTTTTTGAAGTACAAAGAGAGATCATCAACGATCAAGTCATAGGATGGTTTGCACATTTCAAGTTTGTGATAATTGACATTCCAAAGTTTTAACTGATCTTTTGTTAATTTGTATCCCATTTTATAAGCTTTTCCCTTGTTCTCATTTGTTCTGCCCATAAAACGACTTGTAAATAATATTATTTTAAAACCTGAATCGTACAATTCATTTATTTTTTTAATCGCTTTTTTTATTGGTTTTGATTTTTTATAATTTGAATTAGATGTTTTGCAGATTACATTATCTATATCAAAACATATGGTTTTTCTATTTTTTTTTGTCATGATAATTAACTTAACTGCTTAATATATTTTTTATCTATTTTTCTAAATTTTTTATTAAAGTCAAAAAAGTAAATTTTTTGACAAAGTTTTAATACTGAATAACGATGAGCTATTATTATTATGGTTTTCTTATTCTTTAAAAGCTTTAATGAATTTATAAAACTTTTTTCTGTTTTATAATCTAATGCACTTGTTGCTTCATCAAATATTAATATTTCAGGATTTTGGTAAAGAGATCTTGCAATTGCAATTCTTTGTTTCTGACCTTCTGAAAGATTAGAGCCTTTTTCAGAAAGAATGGTTTTATATTTTTTTGGTAGAGACATTATAAAGTCATGTATTTGTGCTTTTTTTGCTGAAGTAATCACCTTTCTAATATCAAAATTATTTTCTTCGGAACCAAAAGCAATATTTTTTTCAATAGTATCATCAAGTAAATATACTCCTTGGGGCACATACCCTATCAGTTTTCCCCAATGATAAACTTGATTGTCATTAAATTTTTTACCATCAACTTTAAAATTTCCTTTATTTGGTTTTAATATACCCAATATAATATCTATCAATGTTGTTTTTCCAGAGCCACTCGAACCAGCTATACCAATTATTTGATTTTTTTTAATATTTAAATTTAATTTATTTAAAATATTTTTTTTAGATTCGGGGTATTTAAATGTAATCTTTTGAAGAGAAATACTTTTTTTGAATTCAATTTTTTTTTTTGGGTTAGATTTGTATATATTGTTATAATTTGGCCTTTTGAATTCTGAAATCAATATATCTACCGAGGGAGAATTAAAATGAAGATTTTGTAGAGAAACAATTATATTAACAATTGCTGGAAAAATTCTGTACATTGCTGCAGCAAATAAACCCAACAAAATTATTATTTCTCCAAATTCCTTTCCTGTTTTTGTAAAATATATTATTAGTGAGGATAGAGATATTACGGCTATTATTTAAAAAATATGACGGGGCAATTTCCCTAAAATCCCTCTATTTCGAATTGCATAATTAAACTTTCTAATATTCACATGATATTCATCATCAAATTTTTTATTTTTAAAAAATATTTTAATAATTTTTGAAAGATTAAATCCTGTTTGTAATTTATTTATAACCTTAGCCTCATAACTAGCTCTTTCTTTGGCCCACTTAATAAGTTTATTTTTTGAAAAAAAAGAAAAAAGAAAAAAAACAATAAAAGAAATAACTGTTACAAAAATAAAGCTTTGAGGGTCATAAATAAATAATATTAGGCCTAAAGTTATCAAAACTAATATTTCTAAAATTAAATTAGTATAAGTCTCGATAACATTTGATGAAAATCTTGTAGTTTCTACCATAACATTTCTTATCAACTTAGATGACTTTTGTTTCACAAAAAATAAATAAGGTTGAGCAAGATACTTTCTAAAGAGCTTGACCGATAAATTAGTTGTTAATTTTGCTGTGAAATTTATTTGGAACCATCGGAAGAATACTAAATATGTATTTTTAACAATGAAAAAGAAAAGAAAAACTATTATAAAAAACTCTAATTTTTCATTTTTTGTAAAATTCTTTAGAAAATTAACATTATTTAAAAATTCAGATATCGCATTATTCGGAGAGTCGGTTAAAAAGATTAAGAGAGGAATTATTGACCCAATGCTTCCGGCTTCTAATAAATAGGCAAATATCATCAAGAAAAACAAGATAAAAAGATTCTTTTTTTCCTTTTTTTCTAAAAGTGAAAATGAGCTTAGGATTTTTTTAAATTTTAACATTTTAACTTTATAACAGCCACTCTGGATTTCTTTTTAAAAAACTAATACTAAATTTAGCTATCAATTTTCCATGCAAATGGTTTTTATTGCCTTTATTCAATAATTTAATTTTGTAATTTTCCCAAAAATCATTTTGTATTTTTTTTTCATTTGCTCCCTCGGTCCATTTATTTTCTACTCTGTCGGCCATTTCAATTACAAAATCTTTTATTTCTTCAGGCGAATTTTCAATTAATTCTATATCTTTTTTTTTATAATCAGATGTAACTTCACATTCTCCAATTTCAATTTCTGATAATTCTGAAAAGTTTAATTTTTTTTTCATTTTTTTTGAAAAATGATGCTTTGTAATGATTAAATAGTTGCTAGAAAATGTAAAAAAATATTGTAAGGGAACAGTTATATATGCAACTGGTCTTCTAAAAATAGATGGTATCGCGTCAAAACCGCAGGAAGTTGTTATACAAAAGTTACAATTTGCACCAAGATAAACATCAAGAAAGTCTGACCTTTCTTTTAAATTTGCATAATCAATTATCATTTTATTTTTATTATCGAATTTTTTTTCTACTTTTGACCCCATTCTAAAAATGTAATATCCTTTTTTTGTAAGTTCATTGGCTGCATCTAAAAAGTTATTTATTTCATAATTTCTGTGATCTGAATACATCCAATCCTTTTCTGGAAATCTTTCTTTTAAATATTTACTGTCTCTCACAATTAAACAAACAAACTTGGATTTTTTTGACAAACCGAATTTTTTAAGAAAATCTTCACCATCTTTTTTTTCATCTTCGGTAAAACTTATGTGTGGACTAAAGTTATCCATTAAATTATGAACGTCTCTATCACTTTGTGTTGGCATAACTATATGGTTTTTAAAATACGGGAGAAATAATGATAATATTTTATTTAATAAGAAGAATGGTTTTATTAAAAATCCTGGAAAAATTTTTAATTTTCTTTTCCACATTTTTGCTATTTGTTCATTACTTACATCATCAAAATAAAAAAAATCTTTAAATTTTTCTTTTGGTATATTGACTCCCGCATCCAACTCGCACAAATAAAGTTCTGTGTCAGCAGCAAAATGTCCTAGTCTAGATGATGATAAATTACCAAAGCGAATTAATATCAATGGCTTGATTAGATAAATTATTAAAAGAAAAAAAAGTACAATTAAAAAATATGGACTAAAAATAATTATTTTAATAAAGGTTTTTACTTTTCTTAAAATAACTTTGATGCCACCACTTTTTGTTTCATCATAATTTCTTTTAAAGAAATTAAAGACTATTCTTAAAAACATTTAATTATAATATTTTATCTTATAGAAAATTTACGTGTAAAGGTTCTGGGCCTTTTGCTTTAGAAATTTTAGATACGCCCTTTAGATGATTGTCTAATGCTTGGCTTACATAATGTTGAATTGGCAATGTTCCCATCATAGTTTGGGCATCAAAAGCGGGAGAGGCTAGATAGTCCATAATTTTTCTATATCTATCGGATTTAAAAATATTTATAAATCTCTCGTCTGTAAAATTGCCCATATGAAATTTTGAATATCTAGCATTAAAAAACATTCCGGATGGAGCAACTAGCCCGCTTCCACTAATCTGTAATAAAAATTCAGGACCATAAAATCTATTATAAGTTGGAATACCTTTATCTTTTATTTTGCTCCATTTTATAACTATTTTGGTATTTTCATTGCTAAGTTTTTCAGCCTGATTTAGTAAGTCATACATGGCTTCATACTTTGAGTAGTCCACACCTAATGACCCAAATTCATCATCGGAACAGTGCTTTATCACCCCATAATCTACTCCTAGATCTACAGCAAGTTTTGAGAAAGGAATTATTTCATCTTTGAATTCAGGCATTAGAACCATTTGAATTCCAAGTGTAACATTGAGTTTTAATTTCTTTTTTAATTCAACTGCATATTTAATATGACTCATAGCACGATCAAAAACTTTAGTATGTTCGGGGCCCTTAAACATTATTTTTGAATATCCTTCCGGTGTACCCGCGGCAACTGTAAATCTTACCCACTTTAAATATGGAAGAACTTGATCAATTTTTTCTGGTTCCCATTCCCATCCATTTGTTGCATTTCCAACGTCAATACCAACTTTTGCAGCATGTTGAATAAATGGGACGTAGGCCTTTGAAATGGTGCTTTCTCCGTCAGAGATTAGAGAAACTCCTTTAACTCCTATTTCAGCAAAATCATCTAATAAGTTAAGTGCCTCTTTTGTTTTAATATTAGCTCTTTCTTGTGGTTCTTGAACCATTGCATAACAAAAAGAACACATTGCTCCACATGCCCTTGTTAGAGCCATATCTACACTTATTGGCGCAATATGATTGCCATTCTCCCAAGCCTTAACTCTATCATAGTGATAAGATAGCTTATGGGAATCTAAGATTAACTTTCCTTCTTTTGTATTTACCGAATTATCACTTCCCATAATTTTATTTTGAATCAATTGTTACTCCTCTTAATTTTCTCAAAACACTTTTATCACCGACTGGTTCACACCAAACTGTAACTCCTTTATCAATTTTAGATTTCAATACTTCCTCTAAATCTAAAAGTAATAAACCTCTTTTATTTGCATTAATTAATTTTTCTATTTTAAACACTACCTGCCCATTGTCTGGTACTTTAACGATTTTAAAGTCTTTATATTTTTCATCAGCAATTATTACTTTGTTAATAGATTGAATTCTATCATCCAGAGACATATTTATCCAATCTTTACTTGTTACAGGTGTTTTGATATTTGAGTAATTATATTTCATTAAATTAAAATGGACCCAAAAAGCTCTTATTTGGTTGGTCCGACGGGATTTTACTTTTTAAGTTCTCCAAACCTTTAAATTTTTTTTTTAGAATACTTTGTGCAAGATTAATTATTGAAAAGTAATCTGGATAACAATATTTTGCTAACTCTCTCGTACTTGGTATTGGACTATCAAGAAGACCTAGTCTTTTTATAGTAATATTTGCTTTTTCTTTTAAATTTAAATTTTCATAAGTTCTTGCCATGATTTCTGAACTTATACCATAATTCATACCGCCATTATCAACTATAACAACTTTTTTTGTTTTTTTAACTGATTTTAAAATTGTTTTAATATCTAGAGGTCTTAAACATTGTATGTCGACAACTTCACAGCTTATTGAAAATTTTTTTAAGAATGAAGCGGCTCTTAAACATTCAACAACCATATAGGAACTCGAAATTAAAGTTATATCAGAGCCTTTCTTTAAAATATTAGCTTTGTTTAGAGGAATTTTATAATTTTTTTTTGGAACCTCTCCTTTAATATCATGAAGCCACCTATGCTCAAATACTATTACAGGATTAGGATCAGAAATACTTGAAAGAAGCAAACCTTTTGCATTAAATGGTGTAGATAAACTTATTACTTTAAGACCGGGTATATGTGCAAATATTGATTCTAAACTTTGTGAATGCTGTGGTCCCTGACCCCACCCTCTTCCTATAATAAGCCTTATAACAAGTGGAACACTTTTTTGGCCACCATTCATAAAAAACCATTTTGCTGCTTGATTAATTATTTGTTCAATTGAAAGTAAAGAAAACTCTACTCTCTGATGTGTTATAATTGGCTTTAGTCCAATCAATGAAGAACCGATAGCTATACCGGTCATTGCGTTTTCAGCAGTTGGAAAATCAAAAACTCTTTTTTTATTTTTAAATAATTTATCTATTCCTTTAGTTGTTCCAAAAATTCCCTTTGGATCATCCACACCTAAACCTAACAGTAGAATATTTTTATCTTTCTTCATTGCCATAGTCAAAGCTTCATTGATGGACTGAGAAACAGTTAGTTGTCTTTTTGATTTAGGCATAGATATATTTTTTTAATAAACTTTTTTTAGGAAAATTACTTTTTTTTGCAAAATTAAATGAGTTAATTGTCTCTAATTCTATAATTCGATTCATTTTTTTTTCATCAGACTGTTTTATTAATTTTAATTTTTTTAAATAATTACTATAATTTTTTATAGGGCATTTTTTTCGCCAGCTGTTTATGTATTTCTCACTTCTGTAATTTAAGTTATCATCCAGATTTGGTCCACAATGCTCTATATCCCTAAAAGTATTTAGCTCGATCAAAAAGGGCGAGGCTTTTCTTTTCATTTTTTTAATTATTGAATTTGTCTTAGAATAAACTTTTTCTACATGATTTCCGTTTATTTTAAAAGAAGGTATGCCAAAAGATTGGGATATTTTTGTTATATTTCTTTTTTGAGATTGTCTATTTGAAATATGTGAATAAACAGAAAAATCATTATTTTCACAAACAAAAAGAATTGGTAATTTATGAAGTGCAGCAAATTCTAGACTTTCAAAAAATACACCTTCTTCTGTAGCGCCATCACCAAAAAATGCAACTACTATACTTTTATTTCTTTTTAATTTATTTGCCCAGGCAATACCTGTTCCGATCGGTATCGTACTACCAACTATTGGAACTGCGGCTAAAACACCAGCTTTTAAATCTATTAAATGCATTGAACCGCCTAAACCTTTTGCGCAACCTGTTTCTTTTCCATACAACTCTGCCATCATCTTTTTTAATGAACCACCTTTGGCTAAATAATGTGCATGTGATCTATGCGCAGTGACTACTTTGTCATTCTTATTTAAATTTTGGCAAACGCCAACAGCAATAGCCTCTTGTCCTATTGACAAATGAACAGGACATCTCATCTCTTGTTCTTTGTACCTTCTTGAAATTGACTTTTCTACAAACCTTATTCTAAGCATCTCATAATAAAGTTTTTTTTTTAAACTCGGCTTAATTAGCATAGAACTTATTTATTTCTGATGAAATTTTAATTATCTCTTTTTTTTTTAAAAACTGGTTAATAGGTAAAGTAAGAATTTTTTTTGCTTGGAGTTCGGTCTTTTTAAAATCCCCCCTTTTGTATTTAAATCTTTTAGAAGCCGGTTGTAGATGTATAGGTATAGGATAATGTATTGAGGTTTCTATACCTTTTTTTGATAAGTATTTTTTTAGTTTATCTCTTTTGCTAACTTGAATAACAAAAGTATGATAGGTATTGAACTCCTTACTAGTTTCTTTGGGAAAGAAAACAAATTTTTTATTTAAATTTTTCATGTAAATATTGGCATTTTCACGTCTCTTTTTTATCACTTGACTCAAGTTTTTAAGTCTAAAGTTTAAAATTGCAGCTTGTAAATTATCCATTCTTGATACATGTCCAAAATTCTTAATTTTGTTTCTCTCTGTCATGCCATGATTTCTTAAATCTTTAATATAATTTGCTATTTTTGAATTGTTCGTTGTTAGATAGCCAGAGTCACCTAGTGCATTTAAATTTTTTAATGGGTGTGCAGAAAAGCATCCTATAGAGCCGATTGAACCGGAATATCTATTTTGATATTTTGAACCGATTGATTGGGCAGCATCTTCAATAACTGGTATTTTGTATTTTTTTGAAATAGACATAATTTTATCCATTTCACACATTCTGCCTGTGAGATGAACGGCCATAATAGCTGCAGTTTTTGAAGTTACAGCCCTTTCAATCAATTTTGGGTCAATGCATTGGTCTGGTTTTACATCCACGAAAACTGGTTTTGCTCCTAAATGAACTATTACAGCTGTTGAGGCAATGAATGAGTTTGGGGCCGTAATCACTTCATCCCCTCTTCGTACTCCAATTGCATGAAGACCAAGTGTTAATGCATCGGTACCGCTGTTTAGAGCCACACATTCTTTAACTTTTAAAATTGAAGCAATTTTTTTTTCAAATTTTATTACCTCATTACCTCCAACATATTGTCCTGAGCTCAATGTTTTATCAATAACTGAAAGTAATTTTTTTCTCTCAGCTTTATATTGATTTACTAAGTTAATATATTTAATTTTCATTTTTTTTATAAAAATTTTGTATTACTTTTATTACGTAATTTATTTGTTTTTTTGAAAGATGCTGATCACATGGGAAAGTTATAATTTTTTTTGTATGTGCATCGGTTACTGGAAAATCACCTTTTTTATGTTTTAAGTTTTTTAAAGCCTCTTGCAGATACATTGGTTTCGGATAATGAATCTTGGCTTCGACACCTTTTGAGTGGCAATACTTTAATAGTTTGTCTCTTTTTTTTGCAAAAATCATATAGAGGTGGAATACGATTTTATAATTTTTTGGCCTATGTGGAATTGTAATTCCTTTAATATTTTTTAATTTTTCATCATAATAAAGAGCATTTTCTATTCTTTTTTTTGCAATTGTTTTTGCTTTAGGTATTAACCAGTTTCCTACTACTGACTGAAGAGTGTCTAATCTTGAGTTGAAGCCTGGTATCTTTACTGTATCTCTATCAATCAATCCGTGATTTCTTAGTAATAATAGGTGCTTGTAAAATTTTTTACTATTTGTTGTTATTATTCCTCCATCAGACCAAACATTAAGGTTTTTTAATGGATGAAGGGAGAAAGCACCAAATTCTGACCATGTGCCTGCATTCTTTTTATTTATAGAGCCAAGTATAGATTGGCAAGCATCTTCAACGATAGGAATTTTATATTTATTAGAAATTTTTTTTAGTTTAACCATATCAGTCATATAACCAGTAAAATGAACTGGAACTATTGCCCTAGTTTTTTTTGATATTTTTTTTTCAACAAGATTTACATTCATGCAAAAAGTATCATCACAATCTACGAAAACAGGTTTTGCTCCTAATTCTATTATCGCTCCAATTGTTGCTACAAAGGTGTTAGCTGCGGTGATTACCTCGTCTCCAGTTTTCACTCCTAAAACTTTTAAACTTAATTTAATTGCATCAGTCCCTGAATTTACACCAACAGCATATTTTGATCCTATTAGTTTCGCAAATTTTTTTTCAAATTCCTTTAGTGGCTTACCTAATGTAAAATCTCCTGTATTTACAAATTTTTTCAAATTTTGCCAAAGATCTGGGCAATTATTAAACTGCTGCCTTAAATATGAATATCTTACTTTCATTTTAATTTTAAAGATTGCATTTTTTTGATATTAAAATATTTTTCCTCGCTAAGAGAGTTTGGAAGACGCCCCTCCTCAAATGCTTTTTTCAAGTCTGAAACAGCATCTTTGATATTTTTTTGGGTTTTGAAACCTAATACCTTTTCAATTTTTTTAGAAGAAATATGATATGAACGGTTATCATCTGATTTGGATTTTTCTAGTTTTACGTCGTCTCCAATAACTTTTTTTACAGTTTCTGCTAATTGTAAAACTGTTTGATTTTCATATCCAACATTAAATATTTGACCAGAAACTTTGGATTTTTCTGCTTCTATAAGAACTTCATAAGCTTTTACCATATCTTCTATATGAATATTAGGTCTTAATTGATCTCCTCCAAAAACACTTATATTTCTTTTTTTGTATGCTAAATTCGTTAAAATATTTACAACTAAGTCTAATCTTTGTCTTGGAGAATATCCGCACACCGTTGCAGGTCTTAATATAACAGTGTCAAAATTATCTGATTTATATTTTAATAGAAATTTTTCACAGTCAGCTTTGAATTTTGAGTAGTCGGTTAATGGATCAAGTCGCATAGTTTCCTCTACATTTTGCTCTTTTTTAATTCCATAAACTGAAGATGAGGAGGCAAATATAAATCTTTTGACTGATTTTTTTGAAATTTCTACTAAGGGTAAAAAGGCGTCATAGTTTATGGATTTACCCAACTCTGGATTTAATTCAAAACTTGGGTCGTTTGATATGCAAGCTAAATGTATTACGGTATCGTGACCAGGAATAACTTCTTCTAATAATTTTTTATCTCTTATATCTCCTTTGATAATTTTTAAATTTTTATGTTTTTTAAGTACATCTTCACCATAAATCATTAAATCTAGAGTGGTTATTGTGTAGCCTTTATCTAATAAGTAGGGCACTAAAACTGCACCTACATACCCAGCGCCACCCGTAATAAATATTTTTTTCACTTTATTATTTAGTAATATTTTCTAATGATTTCAAAATTTTAGTTTTGTTGACTTGTTCTTTATTCCCAATTGTTTCTACGGACTGGGCTGCAGCGAGCGAACCTAATAATAAACTGAGACTTTTGTCTAATTTAAGTTTTAAACATAAAGATGATAAAGCCAGCATTGCGTCTCCAGCTCCTATCTTATCAACTTGATTTGAAGCAAATGCCTCTGAATAATCAAATTTTTTGTTATTTTTATTGAATAAAATTGATCCATCTTTACCTCTTGTTACTATTAAATTACTAATCTTTCTAGAAAAAGCTAGCTCCTTCATCAAACTTTCAACCTTTTCATTCTTGTTTCTTAGTTCATGTCTTAGTTCTGTTTCGTTAATAATAACACAATCAATATTATTATATTTTCTCATGCTGTGATAACCAATATTTGCTGCATTAACTTGGGCATTTAAAGCTAAGTACTTTGAGTTTTTGCATATGATTTTAGCATTTTCTTTTGATAAAAAACCATGACCGTAGTCAGAAACGATAACTAAATCATATTTTTTTATATTACTTTTAAGATAATTTTTAAATTTTTTTTCATCATTTCTTTTTAAATTTTCATCATTAATTGTATAGACTCCAAGAACTTTTTTATTACCCACATTATCTAAAAATCTTTTTTTAACAATTGTTGGAGAATTATTTTTCTTTAAAAATTTAAAATTAATATTTTTTGGAAGTTTTTTTTTTATCTTTTCTTTATACTGGTCCTTGTCACCAATCATTCCATATAATGATACATTATTACTAAAATCCGATAGGTGTCTTGCAATAGCAGCAGATCCTCCAAGATATTCCTCTGAGTTAAGATTTCTTAAAACTAACATAGGTTCTTTGCCAGATTTCCCTAGAGCTTCGCAGAATACATATTGATCAATTATAATCTCGCCAATTACAAGAACCTTTATTTTTTTTAAACTTTCGATTAGATGCTTAATCTTTAAAAAATTATATTTTTTCTTTATCTTTTCTATAATATTTTTTTGATTCTTAGAATAAACGTTTAAGTATTTATTTATTAAATTACCTGAACTAAATGTCATATCTTTTGTAAAGTAAATTTTCCCTCCAATTTTTTTAATTTCTTTAGACTCGTTTATTATTTCTCCTGTTAAATCATTTTTTTTATTTTTATAATCTGGTCCTTTGCAATAAATATTTGGCTTAATTTTTTTTATTAGTTGCGTTGCAGTTGGAGCTGTATTTACAGCAACAAAATCTACAGCATTGAGTGCCGCTAGTGCCTCTAATCTTAATCTGTCGTTAAAAGCTGGTCTCGATGGGCCTTTGTTAACATATTTCCCTGGTGTTATAGTTACCACTAATATGTCTCCAAGAGTTTTTGCCTCTTGAAAATGTTTAATGTGACCAATATGAAGTAAATCAAAAACACCATGGCAGTGTACAGTTTTTTTCTTTTTTGATTTTAGGTTTTTAATTATTTTTTCAAGTTTTTCTATTGAAACTATTTTATTCTTCATTTTTTTTGTCTAAAAGGTTAAACCATTCTTTAGTTGCAATTTTAATTTTTTCTGGGGTCCAAACGGGTGCTTCTTTCCAATCATCTATTTTGTCAAGTAAAGTTTTAATCCCGTACTCAATGTCTATTTTAGGTTCCCACCCAATATCTTTTTTTATTTTAGAAATATCAGCGCAAGATCTGTCTGGTTCACCTGGTCGTTTTGGAATAAAAATTTTCTCACCGCCAATAAGATCTGCAATTTGATTTACAGTTATTTCTTTACTTGAACCAAGGTTATAAATTTTATTTTTTGGGGATTTTTTTGCTACTTTTAAAATAGCTTCTACCAAATCGTACACGTGAATAAAGTCTCTAGTCTGTTTTCCGTCACCAACAATTGTTAGAGGTTTATTAGATAGTTTTTGAGCTAAAAAAACACCAAACACTGCTCCGTAAGCGCCAGTAGTTCTTGATCTCGGACCATAAACGTTAAAAAATCTTAATGATGTGTTCGGCATTTTATAAACATTTCCATAGTGCATTACTAAATTTTCTCCAAGATATTTTGTTAAAGCGTATGGATATTGTGTGTTTATTTCTGAACTTTCAGATGTAGGAAATTTTTTTGGAATACCGTAGCAACTAGCTGATGCGGCATATACAAAACTCTTTATGTCGTTTTTACGTGAAGCCTCTAGGGTATTTAATGTTCCCAAAACATTTGAATTAAAATACTTTTTTGGTTCCATAATGCTTGGAACTATGTCGGCAAGACCAGCTAAATGAAAAACCCAATCTGTGTTTTTGAAAATTTTCTGAAGTTCAGATGTACTATTTGCAAGATCAATATTAATAAATTTAATTTTAGATTTAGAATTATCTAGGTTTTTTATTTGGCCAGTACTTAAATTATCTAAAACAGTAATATCATGACCATCTTTAACTAGTTCATCGACTAAGTTACTCCCAATAAATCCTGCTCCACCAGTTACAATAGCTTTCATAAAGTTATTTATATTTTTTTTTATTTTTGAAAAGAAATTCAGCTAAATAAAAATCATCATTATCATCAATATCTGCACCAAAAAATCTTGGTAATTCATACATATAAGGTTTTTTTCCAATTCTATTTTTAAATTTTAAATAATTTAATCTTGAGTTTAAAAAAATTCCACTATTAATTTTATTTAATGGTTTTATATCTTGTGTTTTCGGCCATTTTGTTTTTTTATAATTATAGTTTATTGATTTTTTATCATCCCAAACAAATCCTTTAATTTTAGTAACGGTCATCATCGAATCGTATTTTGATCTAATAATATTTTTATATTTTTTTATAGCGCTATCATAAATTTTTTCATCAATAAATGGCGATGTAACATGTGTCCATAAAATATGACCATCTGGAATAATATTCATAGCATGATCTATTAATTGTTGAGTTCTAGTGCCACTTGTTGACAGGGATTTATCTTTTCTAACGTGAATAATAATTTTCTTGCTTTTGAGTTTTTCTACAAAATGTATTATTTGGGAGTCATCAGTGGATAGATAAATTTTATCAACTAATTTTGATTTTAATAATTGTGCTAGTTTTATTTTTATAAGACCAAAGTTTATATAAGCAAATTTTCTTTTATTTTTATTTTTGACTCTTTGGCTTTTTTTTTTACAAGGTAAAAAAACATTAATTTTCATATTTTTTCATAGCTCCGCACTTTGCAAAAAATGCTTTTTACAATTAATAAGTTGATCATTTTTTTTAATTAAAACAAGGTCTAAAAAAATTTTTAGATTTAAATCTCATCCTTGCTTTGAAATTTCCAAAAGAAATCTTTAGGAAATTTCTATTTTTTTCTAAAATTTCAAAAATCATATTTGAAAAAGGACCGTTAATAAATTTACCCTTGTTTATTTTTAAATTTGAAAAGAATTCAGGCAAAATACTTCCATTTTCATTTTCATATTTTTTACAAAAATCAATAAAGTTTATAATTTCTTTCTGATTAAAATTGTGTCCACTTAAAAAGTAATCAACGCCTTTTAAGTACTTACATCTTGTTGTGGATCCTTCAGAATTAAAATTTTTAGAATAACAGAAAACATACGTATTCAATATTGGAATACATAAATTTTTATTTTTATTTTTCAATTTTTTAATACATTTTATTTCTGGCCTATAAAACTTTACAGAATTATCCAAATGATCTTTGATGGATTTAATCATTTGATGATAATTATTCTTTTTATATTTAATTACGGTCCACATTATCGCCATCCTTTAATTCATTTTTTAGCTCGTCATATTCTCTCATTTTTCTCTGCATAAAATTTAATGTTAGTTGAGTTCTGTGGGAAATTCCCTTTGGTGTAAGTATGTAGTTTAATTTTGACGGATTTTGTTTGAAGCTATTTATTTTAATTAACCCCTTTTTCTTTAGTTCTTTTATAACGTAATTTAATTTACCTAGACTAAAGTTTAGGTCTTTAGCCATTGATCTCTGGCTAGGTTGAGCTTCTTTTTTAATTTTTCTCAAAACATTAAATTCGTCTTGATTTATCTTTTTATCCATTTATAATACCGTTCAAGTAATGAACACTATCGTTCAATTTTTGAACTGTCCAGTAAAAAATGATCTAATTTACATATAATTAGCTTGAAAATTAGTATTTAAATAAATTAACGAAAAAAAACCTACTATTTGATGAATTATTTAGAAAAAATTATATTGTTATATAAAAATCCAAAAGAATTTATAATAAGATGTAATAAGTATTTTCACTGGATTTTTTTGGATAAATTCTACTTTTTTTTTACAGTTTTATTGTTTACTTTTTTATCCAATTTAATTTATCTATTTTTTTTTGGTTTACTAATAAAAAAAAAAAGACCGTTGGCAAAAAGGGAATCCTGAAAATGAATGGGTTTTTGATGAAAAACCTCAACAGATTTATGATGAGATAAATATAGTTTGTAGAGGAAGCTCCCTTAATAAACACTTAAGTAAAATAAATAAAAGTTTACCTACTTTTTTCGTAAATTTTGATAAAAAATCTTTAAACAAAATACCGGAAATACAAAAAATTCCTTACATTGGAATTACAGCTGACATTGTAATTGAAAATAAACTTCTTGGATCTGGACTTTCTCCTATAATCAATCTAATTGGAGGCTATATAGAAAATAACAATATAAAATGGGATAAATATAATTCTGTCATAGATAAAAAGCTTCAACCAAGTGATGAGATTTTGAAAAAAATTAATTTAATTAAGTCCAAAAAAATTACACATTTTAGAGAATATGGGAAGAGTACAAGACTTTATATTGGATCAGCTGTAACAGCTATTTTTTTTCTTGGAAATCACTCCAAAAAAGTAAATATTTATGGTTGGGATCATTATTTAGATGATGAGGTAGAAAAACTGAATTATTTTCAAGCATTATACAATATGGCTTTTAAGGCGCCGTCTGGTCCTTGGGACAAAAGATTTAAATTTGTTTTTGCAGAAGCTATTTGGAATTGGTTTTATGCATCCAGGCTTGAAGGGGACAGAAAATATAAAATATTTTCAAATTTATCAAACATATCTAAGCAGAGGAGTATTCTAAAAAAAATAAATAGAATTTTTCTAATTTCTTAAATTAGACTTTTCTAGGTTTCACACTTTTATTTTTTTTAATATACCCTTCATAATACAATATTGCTGAAAGATCCCACGGTACAAAGTTTAGCCTTTTTAAATCCTTTATGTTGAGCAAATACATATCCTTGCCTTCCCTTAAATTAATTGAATTTAATTGAGATTTAGAAATTTTTATAGAATAGTAATACCTTGATCTATACTTTTTAAAATGTTTTGAATTAATGGAAACTTTAAGAAAAAATTTAGCCTGTTTTGGATTAATTTTTATACTTAACTCTTCATATATTTCTCTAACTATAGCTTTTGAGTTTTTCTCATTAACATTGGCTGCTCCTCCAAATACTCCACATAAGTTTGGAAAATAAATATTTTTTTTATTATTTCTTTTTTGAATTAGATATTTATTTTTAAAGGAAATTACTGCGCCAACCGATTTCACTTAAAGCTTTGGAAAGGGCAATCCCTCGAATGCATCACCAGCTTTTAAATTTAATTGTTTTGTAAACGCCGCCCCTTGACCTGGTCTTGGGTCAAACACAGCTTTTTCTGTTATGAACCTTACGGAGATACCTTTTCTTACATAATTCTTTTTTTTGTTTGGTCCAGAATAGTGCCACGTATATCCATTATGACAAACCATATCTGTATTGTTCATTTCCATACATCTAACCTCATATCCTGCTTTCTCTGGGTCTTGAGGTATTAAATCTCTTTTTTCATTGTCGAAAGGTTTTCTCGTATGAAGATCTGTGGATCCTTTTATTCCTTCTTTATGGGAACCTATTGCGTAATTAAGAGCTCCTGCCTCTTTATCTACTGCTTCTAAAGGAAACCATACTGCAATTTGGTTATTTGGTTTTAAAGGAAAGTAAGCTACATCTTGATGCCAATGAAGTGTATTGCTTACCTCATAAGGTTTATTAAATATTATAGTCTCTAATAATTGAAGATAAGCATTATCATCTTCTAAAATTTTTTTAACATTAGGTATAATTTTATTATGTATGAATTTCCACATAGAAGGGAATTCATCAAATGTGCAAATTCTTTTTTGTTCACCAACTACGTGTTTCCAAAAAACTATAATTGGCTTGTCTTTTATAATATCTTTATTAGTAAGTTTTTTGTCAAGTCTGTCGTATTCTTCGCTGATCAACTTTACATCGGTTGAGTCCCATGCGTTTTTGACCAAAACCACTCCATTATCCGTTAGTTCCTTTTTATGTGTCATAAATTTATATTATGTACTTTCCTACTTTAAAATTAATTTTTTTAATACAACTGTTATATTCAGATGTCAAACCCAAATTTTTAGGCTTAATTTTTATGCCAGTTTTAAAGTATGAGTCTTTTACCCTTATAATTTGTTTCAAGTTAATACCATTAACATTTTTCGACAATTCATAAATTAATTTATACATTGAGAGTTTTCTAGATCCTGTAAAATGAATTAATTTTTTACTGAAAATTTTATCCGTTTTTAGACAATTTTGATAAACAAACCTACACAATTCTGGTGAATAAATTGGTGTAGAATATACGTCGTCAGCTACGAAGATTTTGTTTCCATTCTTCGCCAGTTTTAAAAGCTTTGAAACAATTTGATTACTGTGTGTTGGTCCAAAAAGCAAAGGCAGTCTTATTATTAATGTATTTTTTGCTTTTAAAATTTTTTTGTCTGCTTGGTACTTTGATTTTCCATATACAGTTCCTGGTTCAGCCTTATCTTTCTCCCCATAAACTTTGTTAATTTTTTTTCCCCTGAAGACAGCATCAGTCGAAAAATGAATAAGTTTTATTTTAGTTTTTTTAATAACTTTTAGTATTCTAAATGGAATATTAGCGTTTGACTCGTAAGCCTCTTTTTTTTTCTTTTGACAATAAATTAGTCCTGTTAAAGCTATACAATTTATAATTAAATCAGGCTTGTTTTTTTTAATTATAGCTCGGATTGAATTTAAGTTGAGTTTAATATTGTTTTTTTTTCTGTTTACGCAAACAAATTTAATTTTTTTTTTAATAAAAAAAGACTTGAATTGTCTACCAAGCGATCCTGTGTCACCCAACAATAAAACTTTCATAATTTTTAATTTTATCAACAAAAATTTTTTTCAGTGCATAAATCAAGCCATTCGAGCTATTAGTACTGGTCAGCTACACGTGTTACCACGCTTCCACACCCAGCCTATCAACGTAGTGGTCTACTACGGCTCTATAGGAAGAACTAGTTTTGAGGTGGGTTTCCCACTTAGATGCTTTCAGCGGTTA
>MDTB01164146.1_pt1 | contig 30148 bp, 21 predicted proteins | sample 811161 | NCBI WGS metagenome assembly MDTB01 (sample SAMN05326650, study PRJNA326480) | marine metagenome | isolation source: seawater | place: Mediterranean Sea | collected 2009 | reverse complement strand
TTTGATTTGCACAAAGAAAAGGAACAGGTTTTTGGGAAAAAGAAGGAGAGCTATTAGATCCGACAGATGTTGTATTGTTGATTATAGCCTCTACACAAATATCATAATTATTAACATTATTTACTGTAGATATTGTAGGATTTCTTGCCACAATAGCTGCTATGATTTTCCAATCCGAACATCGATTAGGTAATGTTAAAATACCTTCATATATGTATTCTTCCATTCCTGGAACAGTGCCGCTATTACATGTTGTATTATAACCTGGGCAAATTGGAGTGATTTCTTGTCCAGAATTTGCAGTTTTAATTAGTGTAAGGTTTGCAGAGCTTCCACAAATTGCTGAATTCACATTTAAATAAGTGTTAGGGTCATTTACCCAATTTCTATTTGGAGCATTTATTCCACCACATTCTCTATAAAACTTTAATGTTACTAAATACTGTGTTTGTTGTGCTGAATTTGTTCCTAGAAATTGATATGTTAAATCCATGCCAGCGGCATGTGTACCATAGCTAAAGTTGGTATAGAAAAACATCAGGCTTACAGCTAATGTGTATCTTAAAGCATTTAGCATTTTGTGTAAATTTTTTCTTATCTAATTAGTGTAAATGATCCTGTAAAGTTTCGCTTCTTACCCAATAAATCAACAATATGAACTGCATAAGCATAATGACCTGCAAGTGCAAATTTTTCCCCATTTACTCTACCATTCCATCCTTCCAATTGATCTTCTGTTTCAAATACCATGTTTCCAAACCTATCATAAACATAAAAGTTATACTCATCTACTCCCATCATAATTGGAATGAAGATATCATTCTTTCCATCTCTATTAGGACTAAATCCAGTAGGGATATAAATTAAAAATGCTGGATCAATAATTATAGAATGTCCTACATTAGAAGTGCATCCATCAGCTGAAGTTACCGTAAGCAACACCTGATAGTTTCCGGTATCAACATAAGTGTGTGCCAACTGACCACCTAAAATAGTTGGTTCTGTAATGCCATCTCCATAATCATACATTCCTGCAATATGTCCTGAAGACATGTCAGTAAAGTATATTGTTGGATTGTTGATGTCAGCTGGTTGTGGCATAAAGCTAAAATTCGCAATTGGTAATGGATTTATTACTACAGTCGCTAATCCAGATACATTACCTGAACAGCCATTTGCATCCGTTATGCTATTTAAAGTATAGGTTCCAGCAGTATTGCTTTGGAAGTTGTAAGGCGTATTGATTCCATTTAGCGCAACATTATTAAAACCATCAGAATAAACTACATTAAATGGTGGCGTCCCATTTGCAGTTATGTCAATCTGAGCAGTGCTTCCATCAGCACAAAGGATTGCTCCTCCACTTATTGTTGCAGAAGGAAGAGGATTAACTGTTACAATAACCATTCCATTTGCAGTATTGCTACATAAAGCATCCGTTACATCAATTAAAGAATAGATGGTTGTAGCGGAAGGACTTATAACAATAGAATCTATATTATTATTCAATACTGCAGAAGTGTTCACTGAATTAATATCATAATTAATATTAAATGGACCAGTTCCGGTAAAATTAAAATCTAGAGCTGTGCTTTGTCCTATGCAAAAAGAAGTTGAACCACTTATTGTTGCAGTTGGTATTGGATTCACTACAATAGTGATATCTCCATTAGCAGTTGCACTGCAATTATTCGCATCCGTCACATCAACTAAAGTGTATGTTGTGGTATTGCTAGGGCTAACCCATAGTGGCGTGCCACTAACAGTTCCAGCAGCATCTAATGTTACATTAGCAGGGCTTCCTCCATCCAAATAATTTACAATATAAGGAGCCGTTCCACTCAGATTAAAGGTTAAATCCGAACTCTGTCCTGCACAAATAGGAGTAGTACCTCCTATGCTTATTGTAGGTAGTGGATTAACAGTAATGGTAGCCGATCCAGAGCCTGTGTTGGTACAATTATTAGCATCGGTTACAGATACTATGCTGTAAGGGGTAGTAGCACTAGGACTTATCATAATTGGGTTTCCAGTTGCTGCATCATTTCCACTAGCATTCAAATTAACCACAATACCTCCAGGATTATAAGACAAAGTATAATCTGCAGCACCAGTTAAAGTGAAATTAAGTGGGCTCTGTAAACCATCACAAATGGTATTATTTCCACTTAAAACAGCAGTTGGAAGTGGATTTACAGTAATTGTGACACTTCCACTTACATTATTATCAACTACTCCATTCCCATCTGTAATGCTTACAAGCGTATAAGTAGTAGTAACTGCTGGGCTAACATTTAATAAATTAGATCCAGTACTGTTAAACACATAAGAATTTGGCACTCCATTTATTGTGTAATCAACTGTAAAATTCGGGCTTCCTAATAAGGTGAAATCTAGAGGTGTATTATCGCCGACACATATAGTTGTAGTTCCAGAAAGGGTAACAGTTGGTAGTTGATTTACAGTTATAAGAACTGAGCCATTTGCATTAGTCACACATCCGTTTCCATCTGTAACGCTAACCAAAGTATAAGTAGTTGTAGTGTTAGGGCTAACATTAATAGTTCCAGTAGTTGAATTAAATGAAGGAGAGGTGATTAGGCCAGACCCATCATCATAAACTACTATAAAAGGAGGATTTCCAGTAAAGGTCAAATTAATAGGTGTACTCTGTCCTTGAGTAATTGTAGTAGTTCCTGAAATTGCAGCAGTAGGTAGTGGATTTACAATAATGGTTACTGTAGCTATAGCATCCAAACATGGAGGTGTACCTAGAACAGTATAAGTAAATACAAAAGTTCCACTTCCTGTAGTGCTAGGATTGAATATATTAGGAACAGGTATTCCACTAGCGTCAGTCCAAACTCCACCAACATCAGGGCTTCCTGCCAAATGATTAAACAAGTTAAATACAGGGCCATTCTCACAAACAGTATGCATGCCGTTACCTCCAGCATATACAATAGCATTAACAGTAACGATTACATCTGCACTTACTGGGTTACAAGGAGGTAAATCAATAGTGTAGGTAAGGGTGTAAACTCCTGCGCCATAAGCCGATGGATTGAAGATGTTAGATACTGGATTTCCATTCTCAGTCCAACTTCCGCCAATATCAGGTGTACCGTTCAGCTGAGGAAATAAATCAAAGGTTGGAGAAGTCTCACAAACAGGTATAGTGCCATTTGCTCCTGCATCTGCACCTGCAGTTACTGTTATTAATACACTGCCGCTAACTGTAGTTGCACATCCATTTCCATCCGAAACACTTACTAAATTATAAGTGGTGTTAGCGGAAGGGTTTACCACAATACTTCCAGTCGTATTATTGATGGTTTGCGTTATATTTCCAGAGCCATCATCATAGGTTACGTCAAATGGGGCAGTACCTGTAAATGTAAAATCGATAGTAGCATTATTGCCATTACAAATAGATGGGGTTAATGTGCTGATAGCAGCAGTTGGTAAAGGATCTATATTTACATTAAGATTAGCTGAATTAGATGGGCAAGGCGATACTCCAGGAACAGTATAAGTGTAAGTGCCACCACTCATTGTGCTAGGATCAAATATATTTCCTACAGGATTATTTATTGCATCTGTCCAATTACCGCCTGTTTGTGGCGTGCCATTCAAAACATTATACATATTAAATGCTGCAGCATTTTGACAAACAGTATGTATGGTATTCTGCCCTGCATCTGGCAACGCATTATTGATTACACTTACAATGGCAAAATCATTAGGGCAAGGACTTATTCCATTTATAGTATAAGTGAAATTATCTGAACTGAATGTTGCAGGATTATAGAATGAGCTTAGTAATATTGTTCCTGCAGAATTTGTCCACACACCATTCAAATCAGGATTACCATTTAAAATAGAATATAAATCAAAAAACGGATCTGTTTCACAAACGGAAATACTTGCTGATATTCCAGCATTTGGAAGAGGGTTAACAGTAACTGTTAAAGAGGGGTTGGTTACAGCTGCAGGACAGCCTGTTCCATCTAGCAATGACACCACATCGTAAGTTGTCGTTATATTTGGATTAAAAGTTAATGGTAATCCTGTAGCAATGTTATTACCACTGCCATCTAGAGTATAAGTAGATGGATTACCATTTATATTTAAAGTGAGTGTCCAATTTGCTAATCCAACCATGGGAAGGAAAGAAAGTGTAACAGGATCCCCTTCACAAACAGCAGAAGGTCCACTTAATGTTGCTGTAATATTACTACTATTAGCTAATACGTTAACTGTATCTGTGGCTATACACCATGGGTGAGTAGGGTCAAAGCCTGTAACTACATAATCGGTTGTTGAGCTTACCGTAACGGTAGGGTTAAAAATATTTGGATTGCTTAATCCTGTAACTGTTCCAGCAGTAGTTTGCCAACTATAACTATAAAATAAAGTTGCAGGACAAGTTACATTGACTTCTGGTAAACTATTACCATTGGTGTTACTACCTACAGGAGGGTTTCCTGCAATAGGTGGTAATCCATCTAAACGCACTATATTTCCTCCACTATCTTTTATTACATAACCACAATCGGCATAATTTGTACCCCAATTTTGCAAGAAAGTTTCTAAAACATCACCATCTGTTACTGCAATCTGAAAGACATCAGGTCCTGAACCGCTTATCATAGTAAGATTACCAGATAATGTGCCGTTAATATGAATATCCATATTATGATATTGAGGTGGACTGCCACCAGCATTCCAACCATCACCACCGCCATCCCAAAGTTCTATTGTATAATTACAGTTTGCAGGGATTGAGGCCAATGCGTCTAATTGAGTAGATCCGCTACAACTTGATGGTGTTTGACTTGCGACAATCGTAGGCATTTCAACAAAAAGAACCATTGTGTCAACACAAGTATCACTCACACCATCAGTGTAAACAATATTATAAATAACTGAGTCTGAAGCACTTGGTGTGACAGTAATTGAATCTCCTGTGTAGCCAGCAGGAATATTTCCTCCATACCAATAAGTAATATAACCAGCACATGTAGCAATGTTTATGTTGTCTATACCCCACAAGTCATAAGTTGGTGAACTAATTTGAGTTTGTGACCATCTGAATTGTGTTGAATTTGTTTGAGCTACTACTGGAATTGGGTAGCAATAGTTATTCCATCCAGCAAAATTATACGTTGCAGGGTCAAAGTAATGTATAGTGACCCAGCTTCCACCACCATTTATACTATACTGTAAGTACACGCCTTCACCGGGCTGGTCTGGACCATCGCAAGGAGGTGGAGATTGTGTTTCCATTTTAAAATCAAAACATATATTACCTCCGCATGAAGCATCTACAGGTACTGTTGTAGCCTCTCTTGGATTTGTTGACCCTTGAGCAAACCATAAATGTTGTTGACCTAAAGGATTGGTTCCACATGGACTACTAAAACTCCATCCTGAAGTAACTGACTGCCATAAACCGCTTAATGTGCTAGCACTGAAATCATCAGAAGATGTACCTCCAACTCCAGTTTGTTGAAGCAATATACTTTCTCCACATGCAATTGTGCTTCTGTTTGCAAATATTGAGGTGCTACATTGAGAGTATGAATCAAATCTTACAAAAGCTAAAAGAAATATTATTATAATTGAGATATTTTCCTTATTCATATGTTATTTTTAAGTTTTTTAATTCAAAATTTGTAAGCTTCACAATCTTGTTTACTCCGGGCATATTTTCTAATTTATCGGTAAATTTGGAAAAAATGCGTAATGCATTATGCTCAGAACAATTTCCTTTAATTGTTTGATTCCTTTCTACCCTTATTTCTTTACGAAATTCTGCATTGTCTTGTTCGCAATTAATGCATGATTCATCATACCAAATTTTATTGTCCCATTTTAGTAAAATGGTATTGGAAGTTAAATTTTCAATTTTAATAAGTACAAATTCTTGATTAAAATGGTTCTCAAAATTGCATTCTTTTTTCTGATATGAGATTTTTACTTTAGCATCTTCATAATACATATCCCAATTATTTCCGCTACTTGCAAAAGCAAAAAAACTAGAAAAGCAGAATGAAATAATGAGTAAAAAATTCGTTAATTTATTCATCTTCTAATAAGGTTAGATTTATAGTAAACACAAATATACTAAAAAATACATAAAAATCAGAAATAAATAGGAGTTAGAAAGTCGAAGTTTTTAACTGTTTTAAATTTCTTTGCAATTTTCTTTCAGCATCCAACCTTTATTGCCATTAGCAAGCTTGATGTGAATCCAATTTCCAATTTGGTCGATAATAGCTATTTTGCTACCAGCATGTAAAGAAAAAAGATCATTTGCACTAAAGCTAGGTGCGCTTTTAATCACTACAGAGGAGCTAAAAATGATTGCATTTTTTCGCATGGTTGTTTGCTTAAATTGATTGTTGGCAAAAACAAATGCGCAAACTGAAAAAATTATCAGTAAAATAAAAATACGATTTGATAGATTCACATGTGTCACTTTTCTCAAAGTAAAAAGAATCAATGTAGTCCAAAGCAGAATAAGGCATAAAATCGCCCAACTTTCAAAAGGAAGTAGCAGTGTTAAATTATCCAGCCATTTCTGAAAAAACAAACTTGGTATGGGGTCAATTTTATCTACAATTTTTAATTGTGCCAACGCCAAATTATGTAAGGCGTCTTCATGATTTGCATCTAATTTGAGTGTTTTTTCATAATACAATATGGAATTTGGCCAATTTTGTAGTTTGTAATAAGTGTTGCCTATATTGTAGAAAAGCTCCTCACTTTGCAAGCCATTTTGTTGAATGCTATCATATAGCTGTATGGCCTCTTCATATTTTTCTACCGCATAAAAATTGTTTGCTTGTTCAAAGAGAGGTGCTGCTGCAAACAAAAAGTTAGCGGAAAAGATAAATAGTATAATGGAGGCAATTTTTTTCATCTTTTTTGTTGTTCTACTTCAATTATTATTTCTTGAGCGGCTTTTAGCATCTGCTGCATTTTCGTATTTTCCATTGCTGATGGCGCGTAGCGAGCCATCTCACAATCGGCTAAAAGGGATATAAATTGATTTTGTGTTTCTTCTTTGATGTTAAACTTTTTAAAATAATGTGCAATGCTTTCCTTTGAAAGTTGAGCGATTTGCACAGTGAATTTGTCGGCAAAATAACCCCAAAGCGATTTTTCCGTATCTTCAAAAAACATCTCTTTTTCGTTCAAATGTAAGTGTTTTTGTGCATTTTTTAAACGTTTTTGTGCAATTTTAGTTGCTTTTATGCTTTTTTGCAAGACACTATTACCATCATTTTTTGCTACTATTATTAAATAAATAATTAGCGCAAGAAAAAGCAGCATTGGGCTTAAAAACAAAATCCAAAAAAAAGTTGATCGAAAAAAGATACTGTTTTTTAGTTCTAAATTGCTATTGGTTTTGATATACCTGATGTCTGTATTTAAAAGCTGTACATCTTCTTTATTTGCAATTATGTTAGCACCACTTTCTTGCTGCTCTCCTTTTAATACTTGAATAGGAATCTTAGCAGTACGGATACTTTGGTATTTTTTAGTTAAAGGATTAAAAAATGTGTAGGTAACAGCAGGAATTTCAAAACTACCTTCAAATCGGGGGATGAGTAAATATTCAAAAATCTTTTTACCTGCAGTATGCGTATTCGCACTGAAAGTCTTGTCAATTACTTTTGGATCATATACCTCAAAATCAGGAGGAAAAGTTGTTTCAAATGGTTTTAATAAGGATAAATTACCGTTTCCAGAAAGTATGAGTTTGAAGTTTATCGCTTCATTGGCTTTAACAGTTGAATTATCAACCTCAGCATTCAGCTTTATATTGCCTACAGCTCCATAAAAATGAGTTGGTTTTGGTGTAGGAAGCGGTTCAACTATAATTTTAATAGGTTTAGAACGGATTGTTTTTTCAATAGCAGAATACTGATTGAACATACCAAAAGGATCAAAGGGATCTCTTCTATTGCTTTTTTTCTGAAGCCTTACTTGCGTACGGATTTCCATGGGGTCAATTTGTAGTTCCCCAGATTTTTGTGCTGTAAGTAATGCTTTTTTTACGGTTGCTACATTATATGCAACTCCATCAATTATTTCTCTTTTGAATTTACTATTTACTTTAATATCTTGAGTCCAAAAACCATTTAGCGCAGGGTTATTTACTAAATCTGTAGAAGCCAAATCAACCCTTGTGTATAATTTGTATGTCACTAAAATTTGCTGCCCCTGATATAGCTTTCTTTTATTTGTTGTTGCTTTTATGTACAGCTGATTGTTGCTTATATTTTGTGTGTTTTGTTTATTGTTCTGAACTCTCTTATTACCTTTATTTTGAACAATTTGCACGCTTATAGGATTGCTTTGGTATGTATTTCCATTTGCATTAACAGTTGCACTACCTATAGTTAATTTTCCAATCTTTTTTGCAATTAAAAGATAGGAGTAAGTAGTATTGATGGTGCTTTGGCTTTTTCCATTCACAAAAGAATAAGAGCTAGATGTAGAAGGGTTTGGCCCACTTACAATTCTAAAATCTTTAAAATTTGGACCTCTGAAATTTTCAGCATTTTCTGCTATTGAAAACTCAATTAATATTTTTTCGCCCATTAAGGCAGGGTTTTTATTTATCGCAACATTGAGCGATAAATCTTGAGCGTTTGCCAAAAAGCAAAAAGCCAAAAATAATATGGAGAGTATTTTGTTCAATTTACCAATCTTTTAACACCTTAATTTTTTTACCTTTAGCTTTCTTTTTCTGTAATTTCTCTTGCAGTTCTTTTTCCTCTTGTTCTAGCGCTTCTAACATTTTTTCAGCTGTTTCTTTACTCATATCTTCTCTTTCTTGTTGTTGTTCCTCTTGCTGTTGTTCCTCTTGCTGTTGTTCCTCTTGCTTGTTTTCTTCTTTATTTTCTTCTTGCTGATCTTCTTTGTTTTCCTGATTCTCTTGCTGTTGTTCTTGCTGCTGCAACATTTGTTGTGCTAGCGCCAAATTATGCCTTGTCTCTTCATCATTAGGATTGTTCCTAAGCGCATCTTTGTAGGCAGCTATGCTTTTTTCTAATTGTTGCTGCTTGAAAAAAGCATTCCCTAAATTGTGATAGGTGCTAGCAAGTTCTTCTTTGTTTTTTGCATTATTCTTCAAGCCGTCATATAAAGCAGCTGATTCTTCAAATCTTTCCTGTTTGTAAACTGCATTAGCCAGATTGTAAGAAGCGGAAAAATAATCCTGATCTTTCTCTAATGATTTCCTATAACTAGTTTCTGCATCATTAAACAAACTATCTGCATATAGCTTATTACCTTCTCTTAAATGCGATTTCTTTGATTGCGCATTTGTAAGAAATGGAAAAGTAAAAATCAATATGAAAAGTAAAATTCTCATTTTAATAATTCCATTTGTTTTTTCTATTTAGCAAAACTAACTCAAAAAATAAAAGTAGTAGCGCAATAGAAAGGAAGAGTTGAAATCTATCTTTATAATCGGTAAAAATCATAGCGCCTATTTCTTTTTTCTCCATTTTATTGATTTCTGCAAAAAGAGTTGAAAGCCCTGCCTGTGTATTGTTTGCTCTTACATAAGCACCTTTTCCAGCAGCAGCAATATCTTGAAGCATTTGTTCATTGAGTTTACTTACAACAGTACTACCTTCTTTATCTTTTCTGTACCCAATATTATTCCCATACTGATTGTAAATAGGAATAGGGCCTCCTTTGCTTAAACCCATACCCAAAGTATGTACAAAAACGCCTTGTTCATTTGCATCTTTCGACTGCTGCAAGGCGTCATCCTCATGATTTTCTCCATCGGTAATAATAATGATGGCTTTATTTTGTCCATTTTCCATATCAAAGGAACGCATACTAAGGGATATTGCTTTGCCAATGGCAGTTCCTTGTGATGGCACTATATTAGTATTTACAGTAGAAAGGAATAATTTTGCTGCAGAATAATCAGTTGTAATTGGCAATTGCACATAAGCATCTCCTGCAAAAACAATCAGTCCAATTCTATCACCTTCTAGTTTGTCAATCAATCTTGAAATGGCTTGTCGTGCTCTTTCTAATCTATTGGGCTTGATGTCTTCTGCTAGCATACTGTTGGATAAATCTAGCGCAATCATCAAATCGACTCCTTCTCTTTTTACTTCTTCCATTTTTGTGCCAATTTGCGGATTGGCAATGCCTATAATTAATGTAGTAATGCAAAGTAGCAGTATAGTAAATTTTATATTTTCTCTTGTTTTGGAGTAGTTAGGAATTAAGTTTTTTAATGTGCTGATTTTTCCAAAACTTTCAAATGCTTTCTTTTTCCAGTTACTGTAATAAAGAAAAAGCACAACAAAGCCAAATAAGCCATAAAGCAGATATAAAAATTCTATGTTTTCGTATCGATACATTTAGGGGATAGATTTCAAAAAAGTACTTTTTAATATAAATGATAGTGTCAGTAAAAATAAAGCTAGCAACGCATAAGGTAAAAACTCTTCTTTTCTTTTATGATATTCTGTAGTTTCTATTTTTGATTTCTCCAATTTATTAATGTCCTCATAAATTTCTCTTAAGGATTTGTTATTGGTTGCCCTAAAATATTTACCATCAGTAATGGTAGCAATATCTTGCAAAGTTTTTTCATCAATTTGTACTTCTACATCCTGATATTGAGTACCAAATGGTGTTTGAAAAGGGTAGGGTGCATAACCTTCCGTGCCTACTCCAATAGTATATACCCGAATGCCAAACTTTTGCGCAATTTCTGCAGCAGTAAGTGGCGCTACCAATCCTTGATTATTAACTCCATCAGTTAGCAAGATAATTACTTTACTAATCGCTTTGCTATCTTTCAAACGATTAACACCAGTCGCCAACCCCATCCCAATAGCTGTGCCATCTGCAATCATTCCACTTTTTACATCTTTAAATAGATTGACAAGCACATTATGATCGGTAGTAAGTGGACATTGCGTAAAGCTCTCCCCACTAAAAATAACCAAACCAATTCTATCATTTACTCTTTTTGAAATAAAAGAAAGGGCAACATCTTTTGAAGCCTCCAAACGATTTGGCTTTAAATCTTCCGCTAACATACTTCCTGAAATATCCATTGATAGAATGATGTCAATTCCCTCTGTTGTACTGTCTTCCCAACTAGAAGTGGATTGTGGTCTGGCTAGTGCTAGAATTAGAAAAGCAGCAGCCAATAGTTTCAGTAGAAAAGGAAGATGAATCAAATTGTTTTTGATTGTTTTAGTTCTAGCCATTTCACTTACTTCAGAAAACAATAATTTAGATTGGATGTTTTTTCTTTGCAAAAAATACCAAATACCAATTGCTGGAATAAGCAATAAAAACCAAAAATATTCGGGATTTACAAAAGCGATATCAGTCATTACTTTCTTGTTTTAGCTTTGTGTTTTTTACAAAAATTACCGATTGTTTCATACTCTGAATATTCTCTACATCAATAGGTTTATTTTTAGCAAACTTTGCTAAATCTGCCCTTTGCAATAGGGTTGATAGTAATTGCAGACTATCACTATTAACACCTTTATTTTCCAAATTTTTAATGATGTCAAATGTTGGAAGTTCCAATGCGAGAATCTGAAATCTGTTTTCCAAATAACTCCTTAATATTTCAGAAATTCTCGAATGATATTCTTTAATTTCTCCTGCTTGCCAAAGTTCTTTTTTATCTAATGCAGCTAAACTATTTAGTGCCACTAAATCAGCAGGAATGATTGCTTTTGGCTTAATGGTTTTTGCCTTCTGTTTTTTATTGAAGATATATTTATTAAGTAGAAGATAAAGCAGTCCGATAATCAGAATTCCAAGCAAATAGGGCCATATATCACTCCAGCCATAAGGAGCATCTATATTTGCCTTGATGTCTTTTATGGCTGCATCTTCTCGAATAGCAATTGTTTGTACATTCAATACAAATCCTTCTGTTTTTTTATCCTCATTAAACACAATAGGAGTGATGTAATATGCACCACTATCCCATGCTGTAATGATAAAATTCTGAGAAAGTGTTAGCTTACTCTCAGTTTTAAAACTATCAACATTTTCTCTTTCAATAATTTCAATGCCAGTTATTATGCTATCATTAAAAGCAGGCCAAATTGCATTTTCATCAAGCTCAAATTCAGCAGTTATATTAAGAGAAATTTGCTCTCCAATTCTGATGGCATTTGTATCTAAGCTGAGTTGCTGGCCAAAAAGTAAAGTGCTCCAAAAAAAGAAAAAAGGGAATAGTAATTTTTTCATTATCTTCTATGTTCTCTTTGTTTGAAAAAATTAATCAGTGGTTTAATGTATGATTCACCCGTATCAATATTGATATGATCCACCCCACAAAGCAAAAAATCTTGCTTCAGTTTCTCGGCTTTATTTTTGTATTTACCTGCAAATTGCAATCTAATTTTTTTAGAAGAACTGTCTATCCAAGAGGATAATCCGCTTTCAGCATCTACCATTTTTATCATACCTACATTCGGTAGGCTTTCTTCTCTTTTATCATGAATCCTTACGGCTACAATGTCATGTTTTTTATTGGCAATTTGTAAAGGTCTTGTAAAATCTTTGTCCAAAAAATCAGAAAGTAAAAAGCATACACTTCTCTTTTTAATCACAGAAGAGAAGTATTCCAAAGCCACTCCAATATCAGTTGCATTATTCTGAGGCTCAAAAGCCAGAAGTTCCCTGATAATTCTTAAAATATGCGACTTTCCTTTTTTTGGAGGAATAAATTTCTCAATGATATCAGTAAAAAAAATCACGCCCACTTTATCATTATTCTGAATTGCTGAAAATGCAAGCACGGCTGCAAGCTCAGTGGCAATTTCTTTCTTGGTTTTCTCCTCTGTCCCAAATTTTCCAGACTTACTAATATCAATAAGCAGGATAACAGTCATCTCTCTTTCTTCTTCAAACACCTTCACAAATGGATTGTTGTAGCGTGCAGTTACATTCCAATCAATAGCGCGCACATCATCTCCAGCCTGATATTCCCTCACCTCTGAAAAAGCCATACCTTTCCCCTTAAAAGCAGTATGGTATTCACCAGCAAAAATATGATTAGAAAGCCCTTTGGTTTTTATCTCAATCTTTCGGACTTTCTTTAAAAGTTCAGTTGTATTCATTATGGAATTTCTACAGCATTCAGAATATCATTGATAATATCTTCAGTTGTAATATTTTCAGCTTCCGCTTCATAAGTTAAGCCAATTCTGTGGCGTAACACATCATGACAAAGTGCACGCACATCTTCAGGAATTACATAGCCTCTTCTTTTTATAAAGGCATAAGCTTTACTTGCTATGGCCAAATTAATACTCGCCCTTGGAGATGCTCCAAAACTGATTAAGTCTTTAAGTTTTTCTAAACCGTATTTTTCAGGGTGTCTTGTAGCAAAAACAATATCAATGACATACTGTTCAATTTTTTCATCCATATACACTTGCTTTACAACATTTCGTGCATTGATGACAGCATCCTTGCTTAGCACTTTATTGGCTGTTGGAAAAGTTTGAGCCAAATTGTGTCTGACAATTAATTTTTCTTCTTCCTTTTCAGGATAGTCAATCACAACTTTCAACATAAAGCGGTCTACTTGCGCTTCTGGTAAAGGATAAGTACCTTCTTGTTCAACAGGGTTTTGAGTAGCCATTACTAAAAAAGGCTCTTCCAATTTGAAAGTTTTTCCACCAATAGTTACTTGTCTTTCCTGCATTGCTTCCAAAAGTGCTGATTGTACTTTGGCTGGTGCGCGATTGATTTCATCTGCCAAAATAAAGTTTGCAAAAATTGGGCCTTTTTTTACTGAGAACTGCTCATTCTTTGGACTATAAATTTGAGTGCCAAGCAAATCAGCAGGTAATAAATCAGGTGTAAATTGCAATCTGCTAAATGCAGCATCTATGGTTTTTGCTAATGTTGAAATCGCCAATGTTTTAGCTAGTCCTGGCACACCTTCCAATAGTATATGTCCGTTAGATAATAGTGCAACCATAAGGCGTTCGCTCATATGTTTTTGGCCCACAATTACTTTACTTATTTCGAGTGTAAGCATATCGATAATTGCACTTTCTTTATTTATTTTTTCGTTTAAGGCTTTAATGTCGGTTGTGAGTGTATTTTCCATTTTCATTTATTATTAAGATTGGCAAATTTAATTCTTGTTCTTAAAATCTGCAAAATGGAACGCATATTTTTTCATAATAGTATTTTCCTTAAAGGGATTCATGCCTGAAAAATAAAAATAAGCCAAAATATATCTGATAAGATCTAATAACTAACATCTATTTCTATCTTTGCCATATGCGATTTTTTGTTGAATTATCTTATAATGGAAAACAGTATCATGGTTGGCAAATTCAGCCCAATGCCAACACAGTACAAGCACAATTAAATAGGGCTTTTAGCACAATCTTAAATCAAGAGGTGGAATTGGTAGGAGCTGGAAGAACAGATACTGGCGTGCATGCCAAGCAAATGTTTGCGCATTTTGATTTTAATCAGCAAATTGATGCAAAAAAGACCATTCTTAAGATCAATGGTTTTCTACCAGATGATATTGTAATTCAAAATATTTATAATGTAGAAAATGATGCGCATGCGCGCTTTGATGCCATTAGTAGAACTTATCAGTATTTTATCACAAATAAAAAAAATCCATTTAATGCTAATTGTTACTCCTATCACAAAACATTGGATGTAGAAGCCATGAACTTTGCTTGTGCTCATCTTTTAGGCAAGCAAGATTTTACTTCTTTTTCTAAAGTGCATACCCAAACTTATACCAATGATTGTATCATTAGTAGAGCAAATTGGGAGCAAAAGGATAAGATGCTTGTTTTTACTATAACTGCCGATCGTTTCTTACGCAATATGGTGCGTGCTGTTGTTGGTACATTGCTAGAAATAGGGCAAGGAAAAATAAAAGCAGATGAGATCAAAAATATTATAGCTAAGAAAAACAGGAGTAAGGCAGGTGTTTCTGTGCCAGCACACGCACTATTTCTTACAAAAATTGAATATTCCAAATCGTATAATTCATAATGGCTGCTACTAAAACAGGAGAGATATTAGATTATAAATTGCTTAAAAGAGTATTGCAATTTGCAGATCCTTACAGATTCCGAATGTGGCTTACGGCAATATTTGCAATTCTTCTGGCTTTTTTAGCTCCTTTACGCCCGCTTCTTATCAATTATGCTTTAGATTCCTATGTGCTAATTCCTAATTTGGAAATGCTTTTTCAAATTACCATTTTAATGATTACTATATTGGCTGTAGAGGCTATAGTTCAATTTTATTACATCTATTATGCAGCATGGATTGGACAACATGTTATCCAAGATTTAAGAGGTAAAATTTACAAACATATTGTAAGTCTAAAACTTTCTTTTTTTGACAAAACACCCATTGGTACAGTGGTAACGCGTACCATTTCAGATATTGAAACCATTGCTGCTATTTTTTCTGAAGGCTTACTTATTATCATTGCAGAAATGCTCAAAATAGTAGTCATCTTAATGGTTATGCTCTATACAGATGTAAAACTAACGATAGTTTCCTTAACTACCATTCCATTGTTATTAATCGCAACCCTTTGGTTTAAGCGTTCAATTAAATCAGCATTTCAACAAGTACGCACACAAGTGTCGGAAATGAATGCGTTCATCCAAGAACATATTGTGGGTATGAATATCGTTCAAATTTTTGTTCGAGAATATGCAGAATACCAAAAATTCAAAACAATTAATAAATCGCATCAGGATGCACATATTCGCTCCATCTTATATTATTCTATATTCTTCCCTGTTGTGGAGATTTTATCAGCCTCATCGATTGGGCTTATTATTTGGTGGGGAGGTAGTGCTATTTTAAGTGGGAATGAGGTCACTTTTGGAGAATTAGTTGCTTTCATTTTGTATATTCATATGCTTTTTCGTCCCATTCGCCAGTTAGCTGATCGATTCAACATATTGCAAATGGGAATTGTCGGTTCTGAAAGGGTATTTAGGATTTTAGATGCTGATCAAAAAATCGAAGATAAAGGAAAATCCGTATTGGAAAATGTAAAAGGAGAGATTTGTTTTCAGGATGTGTTTTTTGCTTACAACAAAAATCAATGGGTTTTGAAAAACATCAATTTTGAAATTCAGGCAGGAAAAACTTTAGCTTTAGTGGGCGAAACGGGTGCAGGAAAAACATCTGTTACCAATGTGCTCAATCGCTTTTACGATATACAAAAAGGCGCAATTTATGTAGATGATAAATCTATAAAAGAGGTAAAAATTTCTTCTTTGCGTGAGCAGATTGCTTTTGTTCCGCAAGAAGTTTTTTTATTTTCCGACACCATTTTTAACAACATCACACTCTATGATGAACACATAAGTATTTTTCAACTGAAGGAAGCTGCAAAAGAAATTGGAATTGATGATTTTATCAGCAGTTTACCAGGTGGTTATCATTATACTGTAGGAGAAAGAGGTGTTACGCTTTCCACAGGGCAAAGGCAGTTGATAGCATTTTTAAGGGTTTATGTGCGCAATCCTAAAATTCTTATTTTAGATGAGGCAACTTCTTCAATTGACACAGAAACAGAGCAATTACTACAAATTGCATTAGAAAAAATAGCCGTCAATCGTACCCTAATTGTTATTGCTCACCGCCTTTCTACCATAAGGAATGCAAATAAGATTTTACTTTTCAAAGATGGCAAAATTTTAGAGCATGGCTCGCATAAAGAATTAATGTTGCAAAAAGGTATCTACCAAAAGATGTACAGCACACAACAATTTGGAGAAAATTGAGTAAATAAGAAATAAAACCTTTATTTTTTTAAAACGCTTTTATTATTAGTTTTGTATCATGAAAAATATCATAAGCACAAGTTTCATCTTTTTGCTGCTTATTCAATGTAGTTTTGCTCAAACTACCGATTGGGTTTTATCTTTTGGCGGTACATCTTCTGATAAAGGTATATCAATAGGTTGTGATTCTTTAGGATTTATTTATTGTAGTGGATTTTTTAATAATGAAGCAACTTTTGGAAATATTACACTTAAAAATTCTGGAGAAGAATTGCCTATGGGTACCTATATTTACGAAATGTATTTCCAAGATTTTGAGGGCTGGAAACACCAATAAAAAGGCTATATTTATTTGGTGCGTTAAAGATAATCTGCCGTTAAAAATATTTCACACTTCTTTTATCTTCTAACTTGAATTTTTGTAAATTGGGGCTTCAAAAAATTCACATTTGTTGAGTAGTTCAAATTTTACCATTTATCGTTCATCTGCTGGGTCTGGGAAAACCTATACGCTAGCGCTTAGCTATTTGGCACTTTCCTTAAAAGGAGATGATTTTGGCTATACCGATTATTATCGAAAAATATTAGCTATAACCTTTACCAATAAGGCAGCTGCTGAAATGAAAGATAGGGTGTTGTTTTATTTTGATGAATTGGCTCATGAGCGTGATGCAGATAATATTCTGGATTGGTTAACAGAAGAAACGGATTTAACAAAGACAGAAATATTTAAGCGTTCAAAAATTATTCATCAGTATATTTTACATCATTATTCTGATCTTAGTATTTCTACAATTGACAAATTTACCTATACAATTTTCCGTACTTTTGCTAGAGATTTAGGGCTTTCCCACAACTTTGATTTAGAGATGGATGATTACAAAATTATTCAACCGGTTGTAGCCTTACTTTTAGGGAAGTTAGAAAAATCAGGTGGGGATTTAACCAATGCTTTGGTGAATTTTGCTTTACAAAAAGCAGAAGATGGTAAAAGCAGTAATATTGAGCACGATTTGCAAGAATTTGCTCAGCAACTTTTTACAGAGAATGCAGTTGATTTTATAGCACGAAAATCCTTAAGTGTAAAGCAGTGCATGCAGCTTAAAGATAATTTGTACAAGAGGCAACAACAAATCACGCAGCAAGTACAAAAATTATCACAAAAAGCCACTCAGTTTTTTAATAAATATGGTTTTACTAAAGCACATTTTAATAATGGTACTTTTTATAAGCATTTTACAGAAAATATACTGAATAAGGATGCAAAAAAGTGGATTCCTTCTGATGCATTATTAGGCTATATCAGAAATAATGAATGGTATGCTAAAAGTAAGCTAGATGATATAAAAGCATTGGTTGATTTACATAAGCAAGATTTGCAGCAGTTTATGTATGATTTAACAACTTTATTAAAATCCTATTTATCGAATAAAGCAGTACTTCAAAATATCTATTCTATTGCTGTGTTAAATGAGTTGATTCAAGAAGTCAATACATATAAGAAAACGCAAAACATTCAGCAAATCTCTACTTTCAACAAACAAATACATCATATAGTTGTTGCTCAGCCTTCTGCTTTTATTTATGAACGTATAGGAGAGCGTTACAATCATTTTTTGATTGATGAATTTCAGGATACATCTCTTTTGCAATGGCAAAATATGTTGCCACTCATTACCGATGCAATTGATTATGGTAAGAGTTTAGTGGTAGGAGATGGTAAGCAATCTATTTATAGGTGGAGAGCAGGAGATGTGGAGCAGTTTCTACAACTACCGACTATCTTTAAAGCAGAAAAATTAGCATTCAATTCTGATTGGGAAAGAAAACTGACTTTTCATGCAACAACCAAAAATCTTCAGAAGAATTTTAGAAGCAAGCAAGAAATTATCAAATTTAATAATATCTTTTTTGAGCAATTAAAAAGCTTACTTTCTGTTGATTTGCAAGCCATTTACAAAGCTCAAAAACAAGCTTTTCAGCATGCGGAAAAAGGAGGTTATGTGGAGATTGATCTTTTTGGAGATAATGCAAATGATGCTAAGGAATTGATTCTCGAAAAAACCCTTTCTACCATTAAAAAGCTAATTAAGGAAAATAATTATGCACTTAGAGATATTGCTATTTTGTGCAACAGCAGAAAGTCAGTGGCTTTAACGGCTCAATATCTTGCTAAAAATGAGATTGATGTAATATCCAATGAGGGTTTATTGCTGTATTCATCTGAAGAAGTTAAGGCTTTGGTTGCTGCTTTGTATTATCTGCAAAATCAAAATGATAAAGTTGCAAAAGCTAGTATTATTTCTTTTTTGCATCAAAATGTTTTGAAAGCAAAAACTCTACATGAATTACATGATTGTGTGCATCAAAGCCAATCCTTTTTAGCACTATTAAAATCAGCAGGTATTGATTTCTCTATTGCTAAACTTACTGAACTTCCTCTTTTTGAATTATGTCAGCAACTCATAAGAAAGTTAAAAATAAATGAAGATATCTATGCGCAATTCTTTCTAGATGTAGTCCTCAAATATACTGAGCAGAATGGTAGTGGTATTGCCGAATTTTTGCTTTGGTGGGAAGAGGTAAAAACAAAAGAAGCTATTGTAGTGCCAAAAGAGACAAATGCAGCTCAAATCATGACTATTCATAAGGCAAAAGGTTTGGCCTTTAATGTCGTGATAATTCCTTTTAATTGGGAAGATGTTTCTAATAAAAATGAAATTTGGGTTGATAGCAGAAAACATTATCAACAATTAGAATCAGTGCTAATTAACATTAGTAAAACTTTAAAATGGACTCATTTTTCAGCAGAATATAAGAAGGAAAAGGAGCTTTCCCTTCTTGACAATCTGAATAAATTGTATGTAGCCATGACGCGTCCAAAAGAAAGGCTTTACATTTTCAGTAAATCCTTTCCAAATAAAATAGCTGATGATTTCGACAGTAAGGGCAAGTTGCATCATTTCTTGCACAATTTTAGCAAATCTTATCCTATAATAAAAGGAGATGATAAAGAATTAACCAAGCAAGAAAGCAAAGTAAAACACCATTCATTTGTTGTAAAAAATCAAAGTAAAAATAATTGGCAAGAGGTGATTTCCTTAAAACATTCAGCTGAAAAAGTATGGGATATTGAAAAGCAGCAAGAAAGTGTGCAATGGGGTAAGTTATTGCATTTGGCACTTGCTCAAATTAAGAAAGTAACTGATGTTAATCAGGTAGTGGAAGGACTTTTTGTAAAAGGGAAATGTGATAAAAAGCAGTTTAATAAATTAAAAAAACAGCTTCCTGTTTTACTGGAAAGTGAGCAAATTGCTCAATATTTTACCCCCAATTGGCAAGTGAAAACCGAAAATGAGATTCTTATTGAATCTGGAGAAACATACATTCCTGATAGGATTGTTTTTGATCGAAATAAAGTAATTATAATCGATTATAAAACAGGGGATGAAGAGCCCAGGCATAAAACACAAATAAATAATTATGCCAATACACTCAAAAAAATGGGTTATGAAGTGCTGGATACTGAATTAATTTACACCAAAGATATTCTGAAATCATGAGACCGTTTTTAGATAAAATAGCAGAACGATTATTAAGCAGATTTCCTGAAAAGATGGATAGTGTAGCAGTAGTGCTACCTAGTAAAAGAGCAGTGGTTTTTTTGAAACATTATCTGTCCAAAAAAATAAAGAAACCGATTTTTTTACCTCAGTTTTTTTCAGTTGAGGAGTTTGTTGAGGAGCTATCTGATTTAAATGTGCTAGATAATATCTCATTACAATTTCATTTGTATCAATCTTATTTAGCGCACCCTCCACAGGTAGCAGATTCTTTTGATGAGTTTTTGAATTGGAGCCATATGCTATTGCATGACTTTAATGAAGTAGATAGAAGTTTAGTTGATCCAAAAGCTATTTTCTCCAATCTTAAACAAGTAAAACAATTACAAAATTGGGATCTAGAAAATTGGAGTATGACTGAGAAAAATTTGAGTGAAGCACAAGATAATTTTATTAATTTTTATGAGCACATTTATCATTGGTATTCGTATTTTAATCAATCCTTAGTTGAGCAAAAAAGTGCATATCAGGGCATGGCTTATCGGAAGGCAGCTAATGAAATAGAAAACACAGATGTTGCTTGGGAGAAGGTATGGTTTGTAGGCTTAAATGCACTTACAAAGTCAGAAGAAAGAATCATAAATCATCTTAAAGAAAAAGACATTGCAAGGGTTTTTTGGGATGCAGATGAATATTACTACAATAATCCTAATCATGGGGCTGGAGGTTTTTTACGCGAGCAAAGATCAAAGTGGCGCGAAATTGATTTTAAGGGAGTGGGTGATTATTTCTCTAAACCTAAAACAAAATTTGATATCGTTGGCTGTCCGAAAAATATTGCGCAAGCAAAAGTAGTTAGTCAAGTACTAAATCAATTTTCGAAGGAGGATTTAGATAATAGTAATACTGCAATTATTTTAGCTGACGAGGGCTTGCTTTATCCTGTTTTGAATCAATTGCCAAAAAAAGTAAAGGCGCTTAATGTAACCATGGGAAGTCCACTGAAAAACACTCCGCTTTTTGCTTTGATTGATGCACTTATAAGTATGCATATTCAGGCCTATGAGTATAAGAAAAGAAGTTTTTATTATAAAGATGTCATTAGGCTTTTAGGGCATCCATTCTTTGCTAAAATTTGTTGTAAGCAGGATTTATCACAAATTAAAAACAGTATCAATAAGGACAATTTTGTTTTTGTCACTCCTTCTTGGATCCAAAAGCAATTGACTGATAAATCGCTACAACAACTTTTCGAATTATGGGAAAAACCAGATCATGGTATTACATCCTTGCAACTATTGATACAATTGTTACGCAACCCTTTAGTGGGTAAAAAAGGAACTATTGAATCTGAGGTGCTGCTTGTGTTTTCCGAATGCCTTAACATTTTAGAAAAACTCATTAATGAGCTAAAACAAGATTTTCAGTTAAAAACATCACAAAAGGTATTAAAACAATTGCTTGGCAAAGAGGTTATTCCGTTTAAAGGAGAACCCTTGAAAGGAGTGCAACTCATGGGGATTTTGGAAAGCAGAACACTTGATTTCAAAAATGTAATTATACTATCAGTAAATGAAGGGGTTTTGCCAAAAAGAAAAAGCGTTAATTCCTTTATCCCTTATGATTTGAAAAGGTATTTTCAGCTCCCTACTTTTGCTGAGAATGATGCTGTTTTTGCCTATCATTTTTATCGTATTCTGCAAAGAGCAGAGCAGATTACCTTAGTCTACAATACCGAAACTGATGAATTTGGAAGTGGGGAAAAAAGCCGATTTATTACCCAATTATTAGCAGAATATAAGGGCAGCCCTATCAAATCATCCGTATATAAAGGAGAACAACTACAGCTCACTACGGATACAGGAATATCTATTGAAAATAAAGGATTAGAGGATGCTATCGAAAGTTGGGCAAAACAGGGCGTTTCTCCATCTGCTTTAAATAAATATAATAATTGTTCTTTGGCTTTTTACTATCATTATTTAGCAAACATCAGAAAAGATGATGATGTTGATGAGTTTGCAGATGCAAGCCATTTAGGGACAGCTATACATAACGCATTAGACAAGTGTTATGAAAAAAGTGTCCTCACTGAGACATTGATTAAAAAGTGGAGGTCAAAGCTGCTGAATCAGCTCATTATAGAGTTTGAAATGCTTTTGAAAAAGAGTAGTTTGAAGCAAGGAAAAAATTATTTATCTGTAGAAATCGCGAAACAACTTTTGCTGAATTTTCTTGATCTAGAGCAAAAAGAAATCCTTAAAGCCAAGCAAGAAGGAAACCAAATTGAGATAAAAGGATTGGAAGTGAAGTTAGACGGTAAATTAAGTTTAAATAATACGCTTTTTAAATTGAAAGGAAGGGTTGATAGGGTAGACGAGCTAGGAGATGTATTGCGTATCATTGATTATAAAACAGGAAAGGTGTCAAACGGAGAAGTGACTTTCTTCAAATGGGGTGAGCTTGCTGAAAATAACAAAAAGGAAAAAGCATTTCAATTGCTGATGTATGCTTATTTATATTTAAAGAAATATCCTCATTATCTAGATAAAAAAGTAGTTGTAGGTAATTTTTCCTTCAAGAATTTGAAAGAAGGTTTGATTTGTGTTTCAAGAAATAAAACAAATAAACAAGGTAAAAAGAGCAACCAAAAAGAAACCGTATTGATTGATAAAAATGTTTTAGATGAATTTGAGCAACAACTGAAGAATGTTTTGATAAAAATACAAGAGGAAAACTTTAAGCAAACAGATGACTTAAATGTATGTAAGTGGTGTGATTATAAGCTTATTTGTAAACGATAATTATTATCTTTGAAATAAACTATGAAATGAAAAAAAGTATACTTATTTTATTCTTACTTTTTAATGCTATTATTTTGTTTGGGCAACAAAGAAAGTGTGGTACAATGGAAAATTTAGAATTTCTTAAATCACAAGATTCATTTCTAGAACAGAAAATGTTAGAAAATGAGATTGATCTTGTTAAGCATGCCAAATGTATTTACTTCCTTGAAATAGAAACAGACAAAGGAGTGATTAATAAGAAATTGATATTACAATAGATTTTTTTATAAGGTTAAAGCTAATAATCCCTTGAATCATGGGATTATTTATTTTTATTGTAAAATCCATTTATCATATTGTTAAATAATCACTTTATCTTAAATTTGCCCAGATTTTAAAAAAAATATAATGTCAAACGGATTTTACAATGTGCCAATACCGGTAAACGAGCCAGTAAAAAGCTATGCTCCAGGAAGCCATGAGCGTGAAGAGCTTTTAGCAGAATACAAAAGAATGTATAATACTATTGTTGATGTACCAATGTATATCGGCGATAAAAAAGTATTTACTGATGACAAAAGAAATCTAACTCCTCCGCACGAACACGGACATGTGATAGGAGTTTCCAATTATGGAGGAGAACAAGAAGTTCGGGATGCTATATCTGCTGCTATGGCTGCTCGTGAGAAGTGGGCGAATATGAGCTGGGAACACAGAGCTTCTATCTTTTTGAAAGCTGCTGATTTGTTGGCAGGACCATTTCGTGCAAAAATGAATGCTGCAACTATGCTTGCTCAAAGTAAAAATGTATTTCAGGCTGAAATTGATGCTGCTTGTGAACTTATAGATTTTTTTAAATACAATGTGCAATACATGAGCCAGTTGTATAAAGAGCAACCTGAATCTCAGCCAGGAATGTGGAATAGATTAGAGCACAGACCACTAGAAGGATTTGTATTTGCACTTACACCATTTAATTTTACCTCTATATGTGCTAATTTAAGTGCCGCACCAGCCATGCTAGGAAATGTAGTTGTATGGAAACCAGCTGAAACGCAAATTTATTCAGCCAAAATAATTATGGAATTGTTCCAGGCTGCAGGTTTGCCCGATGGGGTAATCAATATGATAACTGTTAGTGGGTCGACTGCTGGTAAGGTAATATTTGAGAATGAAAATTTTGCCGGATTGCATTTTACTGGTAGCACTGATGTATTCCGTACGCTTTGGAAAGGTATTGGAAATAATATTGAGAAATATAAATCCTACCCAAGAATTGTAGGAGAAACAGGAGGAAAAGATTTTATTATTGCTCATAAATCAGCAGTTGCGGCAGAAGTAGCAACAGCTATTTCAAGAGGTGCTTTTGAGTACCAAGGGCAAAAATGCTCAGCAGCTTCCAGAGCTTACGTCCCTTCAAATCTTTGGGAAGATGTAAAAAAACAAATTGTTACTGACACTAAAGACTTCAAGATGGGTAGTCCAGATGATCCGTCAAACTTTATAAATGCAGTAATTTCTGAAAAAGCGTTTGATAGCATTGCTGCTTATATCGATTATGCAAAATCAGCAGATGATGCTGAAATTATTGCTGGAGGTAATTATGATAAATCGTTAGGATATTTTATTGAGCCTACTATTATAGTGACAAGCAATCCAAAGTTTAAAACAATGGTGCAAGAAATCTTTGGTCCTGTAATTACTATTTATGTATATGATGAAAAAAAATGGGAAGAAACACTAGAGTTAGTTGATAACACTTCTGACTATGCATTAACAGGAGCTATTTTATCGGTTGACAGGTATGCTGCTGAACAGGCAACAAAAGCACTAGAAAATGCAGCTGGCAATTTCTATATTAATGACAAACCAACTGGTGCTGTTGTTGGGCAACAACCTTTTGGTGGCGCTAGAGGTTCAGGAACAAATGATAAAGCAGGTTCTATTTTAAACTTATTAAGGTGGGTTTCACCAAGAACAATAAAGGAAACCTTTGTGCCTCCTACTGATTATAAATATCCTTTCTTAGGGTAATTTTCAACAATCAAGAAAGTCCATTTTTTAATGGGCTTTTTTATTTAGTTTTGCTTTTGTGAAGAAGATGAAAGATATATATCAAAGAATTCCTGCTCATTTAAAAAACAAATACCTTATCACATTTGTTATTTTCTTGATTTGGATATTTTTTATTGACACTTTTGACATTTTTACACAAATCAAAATGAATCAAGAATTAAATCAATTAAAAAAACAAGAAGAGTTTTACAAATCTGAGATTGAGAAAGATAGTACTATGCTCTATAATTTGAATAATGATACTCAAGAGCAAGAACGATTTGCAAGAGAACGGTTTTTGATGAAAAAAGAGAATGAAGATTTATTCATCATTAGAGAAAAAAAGAAAAATGAATAATCTTTTTAATGAATTTACGACCTCATCTGCAAAAAAGTGGGAAGAAAAAATCATTGCAGACTTAAAAGTAAAATCCTACGAATCATTAATAAATGAAAATGGAACACTTCCATTTTATCATGCTGAAACTTCAATTCAGCATTCACCAATATCAAAAGTGCAAAGTTGGCATGCCTGTCAATTGATTGACGCAACTGATGCTACAATAGCAAATCATCAGGCACTTTTAGCGCTTGAAAATGATGTGAGCGCATTGTGCTTTTCTAATCCGAATAATTTAGACCTTTTACTAAAAAATATTTCTATTGAAAATATCCGTATTGATTTTCAGAACTACTCTGCAATATTTGTAACTGAATGGATTACATTTATTAAGAATAAAAAAGTCTATGGTGCTTTTCATAATGAAGAGAATTTTAGCCATCCTACATATAGTTCCACAATTATTGCAAAAGGAAAAACGTCCAAACAGCAAATAAAAGATGCTTTTGAAAGAGGGAAAAACCGAAAAGGAAACTTTCAATTTTATTTTACTATAAATGAGCAGTATTTCCAAGAAATAGCTAAACTCAGAGCATTTCGGATTTTGTGGCAAGAAAAAATGGGTGAATCCCCATATATTTTTGCTAAAATAAGTACTTCTAATTGGCAAAAAGAAGATGCTTACAATAATTTGATTGCTAGCTCTACCGCTTTAATGTCATCTGTTTTTGGTACAGCTGATTCAATTTTAATTCCAGATTATATTTTTTTTAAGCAACAAACAGATTTCTCACAAAGATTGGCAAGAAATCAGCATCACATCTTGAGAAAAGAAAGCTATTTAGATAAGGTTCAAGATCCTACTGCTGGTACTTATTTTATTGAACAGCTAACAACCGAAATACTAAAAAATTTTGGTGTAAAGCAGCAAGAAACCAAACTGAAAAGTAATCGAAATTGGCTTTCTCCTGAGCAAATTGAAGTGCCAAATATTTTCAATAAAAAAGAAGAAGAGCATAATAATTTTATAGCTGGTATTCCTCCTTTTTTAAGGGGTCCCTACTCTAGTATGTATGTGAGCAGGTCTTGGACCATTCGTCAGTATGCTGGGTTTTCAACTGCTGAAGAATCCAATGCTTTTTATAAAAGAAATCTGAAAGCAGGACAAAAAGGACTTTCTGTTGCCTTTGATTTAGCAACTCATAGAGGATATGATTCCGATAATCCTAGAGTGGAAGGAGATGTTGGTATGGCAGGTGTAGCAATTGATTCAGTGTTGGATATGAAAATTCTATTTGATCTAATTCCACTCGATAAGATGTCGGTTTCAATGACAATGAATGGAGCAGTTTTACCCATTTTGGCTTTTTATATTGTAGCGGCACAAGAGCAGGGTGTTAAGTTGGAAAAGTTAACTGGCACTATTCAAAACGATATATTGAAAGAGTTTATGGTACGCAATACTTATATCTATCCACCAAAAAATTCCATGCGTATTGTTGCTGATATTTTCAAATTTACTGCAAAAAATATGCCGAAATTCAATAGTATCAGCATTTCTGGCTATCATATGCAAGAAGCAGGCGCTACTGCTGATATTGAACTGGCTTACACTTTAGCTGATGGATTAGAATATGTTAAAACAGGTATTGCATCAGGATTACATATTGATGATTTTGCACCAAGACTATCTTTCTTTTGGGGTATTGGTATGAATCACTTTATGGAGATTGCTAAAATGAGAGCAGCAAGAATGCTATGGGCAAAACTCATGAAACAATTTAATCCACAGAACCCAAAGTCCATGGCACTAAGAACGCATTGCCAAACTTCTGGGTGGAGTTTAACGGAACAAGACCCTTTTAATAATATTACAAGAACTACTATAGAAGCTATGGCTGCTGTAATGGGTGGCACACAAAGTTTACATACCAACTCTTTAGATGAGGCTATTGCTTTACCTACTGATTTTACTGCCAAAATTGCCAGAGATACTCAAATTTATTTACAAAAAAATATTGGACTTTGTGATACGATTGACCCTTGGGGCGGATCTTATTATGTTGAATATCTGACTGCAAAAATTGCTGAGAAAGCATGGGGACATATCCAAGAAATTGAAGCACTAGGCGGTATGACAAAAGCCATTGAGAATGGCATTCCTAAAATGAGAATTGAACAATCAGCTGCAAGAAAGCAAGCTAGAATTGATAGCGGAAAAGATATCATAGTTGGTGTAAATGCATTTAAAAATAAGGCGAAAGAAAAAGAAATTGAGATTCTAGAAGTGGATAATTCTAAGGTCAAAAAAATACAGATTAATCGATTAAAAAAATTAAAAGCAGAAAGAAATGGGCAAAAAGTAAAAAATGCTTTATCTGCATTATCAAATGCTTGTAATGATGAATCTAAAAATTTGTTAAGTTTGGCAGTTGAAGCAGCAAAACAAAGAGCAACTTTAGGAGAAATATCCTCTGCTTTAGAAAAAGTTTTTGGAAGATACAAATCAGATAACCAACTGATTACAGGAGTCTATAAAATGGAAACAAAGGACAATATATACTTTAAAAAAGCCCAAGATTTAGCTAATAAATTCGCAAAAGAAAAAGGAAGAAGACCAAGAATAATGGTTGCAAAAATGGGACAAGATGGACATGATAGAGGTGCGAAAGTAGTAGCTACTTCCTTTGCAGATTTAGGATTTGATGTAGACATCAGTCCGTTATTTCAAATTCCTGAAGAAGTAGCCAAACAAGCCATTGAAAATGATGTACATGTGCTTGGAATATCTTCACTTGCAGCAGGACACAAAACTTTGGTGCCAAAAGTGATAAATGCTTTGAAAGCATTAAAAAGAGAAGATATATTGGTAATAGTTGGTGGCGTAATACCAAAACAAGATTATGATTTCTTATTTCAAGCAGGAGTAAGTGGTGTTTTTGGTCCTGGAAGCATTATTGCAAAATCAGCTATTGCTATTTTGGAAGAACTGACTTAAAATCAGAAATTGAAATTTTATTTTTAATTCTTATCTTTGTAATCAAGGATATGAATGTTTTTAGCAAAAAATACCACTTTTTTCTTTTTGCTATTTTGCTTACACCAATTTTTATTTATTCGCAAAATGCAATCCTGATTTTTAATGAGGATTTTGAAACAGGAAATTACCCTTTTATTGCCGATTCATCTTTTGGTAATCCGCTAGGAGTAAATACTTGGATTGTGAATGCTGATGGAGTGTATTTTTACAACATTGAAAGCCCATTGCCGGTAGCTCCTAAAAAAGGGACCATTAGTATAATCAGATAATTTTATAGTTTCGCAAAATTAATGGAGGAGAAATTGCTAATAGAAAAAATACTTGCTGGTGATACCATTGCTTTAAGCAAAGCTATTACTCTTTGCGAAAGTACACTACAAAAAGACCAAAAAAAAGCACAAAACATAATTGAAGCTTGCACTAATAAGGAAAAAGAATCAATCCGAATTGGAATAACTGGAGTTCCTGGTGTTGGGAAAAGCACTTTTATCAATAGTTTTGGGAAGATGCTAACGGCAAAAGGCAAGAGAGTTGCTGTACTAGCTATTGACCCAACAAGTGAAAAAACACAAGGGAGCATTCTTGGGGATAAAAGTAGAATGACTGATTTGGTAAAAGATAAAAATGCCTTTATTCGCCCTACTCCATCTGCTGGAACATTAGGTGGGGTAGCTAGTAAAACAAGAGAAAACATCTTACTTTGTGAATCAGCAGGTTTTGATATTATCTTAATTGAGACAGTTGGTGTTGGGCAAAATGAAACTCAAGTAAACAATTTAGTAGACTTTTTTTTGCTATTGATGCTCTCTGGTGCTGGCGATGAGTTGCAAGGCATAAAAAGAGGGATAATAGAAATGGCTGATGCTATTTTAATTAACAAAGCTGATGGCGATAATGTGCAAAATGCAAAAAAAGCTATGCTGCAATACAAAAGTGCTTTACATCTTTTTCCTGCCAATGCTAATGGTTGGCAAGTAGAGGTAGATTGTTGTTCAGCTTTAGAGAAAATTGGCTTGGATAAAGCATGGAGAGCAATAGAAAAACACAACTCACAAATGCAGAAAAATGGCTTTTTTGCTGAAATTAGAAATGCACAAAAAATATTTTGGTTACATAATACCATTAAAGAAGAATTAGGAAAAAAAAGGTATACTCAACTAAATGAGAATGGCGAAATAAAAAAAATGGCAGAAAGACTTCTCAATAAAGAAATAACAGTTGCTCAGCTATTGGAAGTTTTGTAATTATTCTTTTTTCGACTATTCTGTCAGTAAAAATGTAAGTTAAAGGTTTATTTTATTAAGTTTTGTTTCTCTTACTAACATATCTACTGCATTTTCTAACTTTGTTGTTGAGTTTGGTATTGTGATGTAGAATATTGACTTTGTATCTAAATTTTCATCTATTTTGATTAGATATATATCTTTAACTTCGTTTCCAAAAGAAAATGTAATTCCTGTAAGAATATTAGTGCTGATGAATTAATTAGTTTTTTGAATTTATATTATTAACAAATCAATTAAGAATTTAAAAAACAA
>MDTB01037407.1_pt1 | contig 30148 bp, 35 predicted proteins | sample 811161 | NCBI WGS metagenome assembly MDTB01 (sample SAMN05326650, study PRJNA326480) | marine metagenome | isolation source: seawater | place: Mediterranean Sea | collected 2009 | reverse complement strand
TAATTCTAAGCAATCAAAAAATTTACTTCCAAAAAATTAAAGCTTAAAAGGATCCTCAATAAGAATTGTATCTTCTCTCTCTGGACTTGTTGAAATACTCGAAATCTTAGCACCTATGAAATCCTCAATTGCGTGAATATAATTCTTAGCGTTATTTGGTAAATCTTTTATATTTCTTATACCCTGAGTGCTAGACTTCCAGCCAGGGAAAGATTTATAAATGGGCTTAATATTAAATTGATCTTCTGAAGCAGCTGGCAAATAATCAATTTTTTTTCCATTTAACTCATACTGAATACAAACTTTAATCTCTTCTAATTCATCCAAGACATCTAGTTTGGTCAAAGCAATTCCTGTAATTCCAGCTATTTTAATAGTTTGACGGACTAAAACTCCATCAAACCATCCGCATCTTCTTTTTCTAGCTGTAACAGTTCCAAATTCTTTTCCTCTTTTTCCTAAAAGATCTCCTATTTCATCTTCAAGCTCTGTTGGAAATGGTCCACTACCTACTCTTGTAGTATACGCTTTTGTAATACCTAAAACATAATTAATTGTATCTGGTCCGCATCCAGATCCTGTTGCAGCCATTGCTGGCACCGTATTTGAAGAAGTTACATAAGGATAAGTTCCATGATCTACATCTAATAAGATTCCTTGAGCTCCTTCAAAGAGAATTTTTTTCTTCTTTTTTTTATATTCATCAATTTTGAGCCAAACTGGTTTTGCAAATTTTAAAATATTTGGTGCAATTTTAAGAAGTTCATTTTTAAGCTCATCTTTTTTAAAAATTTTTTTACTTAAACCTTTTCGAATTGCATTATGATGAAGCAAAACATTTTCTAATCTTTTTTCTAAATTACTTTCAGATCTTAAATCCATAACTCTTATAGATCTCCTTCCAACTTTATCTTCATAGCATGGTCCGATTCCTCGTCTTGTGGTGCCTATTTTTCCTTTTCCTGCAGCATCCTCACGAATCTCATCCATCTCTTTATGAAAAGGTAAAATTAAAGAGGCTGTCTCTGAGATCATAAAATTTGTTGTATTTACATCAACTCCTTGTTCTTTAATTTCTTTTATTTCCTCTAATAAAGCCCACGGGTCTATGACTACACCATTTCCCAAAATTGATATTTTTGCTTTTCTTACTATTCCTGAAGGCAATAGTCTTAATTTAAAAGTCTTGCCATCTATGACCAGTGTATGTCCTGCATTGTGTCCTCCTTGAAACCTGACAACAACATCTGCTTGGCTAGACAACCAATCAACTATTTTTCCTTTTCCTTCATCTCCCCATTGTGATCCTATAACTGCTATGTTTCTCATTATCTAAATTTTTTATTTATATCGATAGAGTTTAAATGGTTTATTGGACCATGGCCTTTACCATAATTGATTTTTGACCTTATAGCCTGATTAACATATTTAATTCCTAGCTCACAGGATTTCTTTAAAAGTTTTCCACATGATAAATAAGTGGCAATAGCACTTGATAAAGTACAGCCGGTACCATGAGTATTTTTAGTTTGAATATTTGTATTTTTAAATATTTTAATTTCTTTCCTACTAGCAAATACATCAAATATTTTTTTGGACTTTAAATGCCCTCCTTTTATTAAAATATTTTTTGCCCCTAAATTTAATAATCTATTCGCTGAAAAAATCATGTCTTCGACACTTTTAATTTTTATCTTTGATAAAATTTCAGCTTCAGGAATATTAGGAGTTATAAGAAGAACTTTTTGCATTAGTTTTTTTCTAATTAATTTTATTGCTTCTTCATTAATTAGTTTTGTCCCACCTTTTGCTACCATCACAGGATCTAGGACTATTTTTGAAACTTTAATCTTTTTTAAAGAGCTAATTATAGCTTTAATTACCCTTGGTGAATGAAGCATGCCAATCTTAACTGCATCAGGTTTTATATCTTTAGAAGTAAATTCAATTTGATTGGAAATTTCTTTTGGACTTATTGGTATAATTGACTTTACTCCAGTTGTATTTTGTGAGGTGATTGCAGTGATTGCTGTCATCGCATATGACCCTAAGGCCGTAATGGTTTTGATATCGGCTTGAATTCCAGCACCTCCGGACGAGTCTGATCCAGCAATTATTAAAATTTTTGAGTTTGGTTTCAATTGTTTTTAAAATTAAATTTTATAAATAGCTTTCCACTTTTTAGCATGATTTACGCCTAATAAAGTTCCATCAGCATTACATTTTGTACAAGGGTTATCACATCTTTTTCCTTGAACCAGATTTTTTCTAAACTTTGAAATTATCTTCCCAGTCCAAATTTTAAATAAATTTTCTTGCATCATATTACCCATTGAAACCCTCCTTTGCCAATCTTGTGGACAAAGAAAAACACTTCCGTTCCAATCTATTAAAAATTGATAGGTTGGGTAATAACACTTTTTGTATTTACCTAATTTTTCTTGCTCGCCTTCAATAATTGTTCCAGCTCTATTTGTTAACTTTACCCCAAAATCATTATACTTATCATACCACCTATCTCTTAATATTAAAATCTCTTTTGGAACATTAGCTTGACGCGATATCTTTTCAAATTTTTCAATTTGCTCAGGTCCGTCATACATGCTTACTAAAACTTTACTTACTTTAGATAAATATAATTCTTGTAATTTTTTTGGTGTCAAAGGATCACCATTAGTTATTACTTCTACTTTTGAAATATTAGATAATTTTTTAACAATATAATTAATATCTTTGTGTAGAAGTGGCTCACCATATCCACATAATGAAATTGTACCTGAAAAATTCATCTCAGATAATTGATCATGAATTTTATCTATAATTTGTCTGGACATTTGTTGATAGGTGTCTGGCGCAATATCTTCGTTAGATTTTGGGCAGAAGACACACTTTCTGTTACAAACATCTATAAGACTTAGCTCAACCCAAGTTGGTTTTGGGATATCTTTATAGAGTTCCAATACATCAACTCCTTTAGATCTTCTCTCTAAATTTTTTTTAATTGTTTGTTTTGGATCCATTGAGCGTCTTTAATTGTTCAAAAATTGAACATAGCATAATTGATTGTGTTGTCCACTTTATTTAATAGATCTCTTAATAATTTTAATACATTTAATTAAAAGGGTCTTATTAGTCGACTCTCCCATTATTCTTATCTTGGGTTCAGTTCCAGATTTTCTAACTAAAAGTCTGCCATTATTTTTAATAATTTTATTAGCATTATTAATAGCTTGTTTGCATTTTTTAGAATTTATAATATTTTTTTCTCTAACGATAATATTTTCTAATATCTGTGGGATAGATTTATATACATTAAATATTTGACTAGCCTTTTTACCTTTTCTTAACGAAAATAAAACTTCTAAAGCAACCAACAGACCATCTCCTGTTGTTGCAAATTTTCCTAAAATAATATGACCTGATTGTTCTCCACCTAAATTAAAATTATTTCTTTTCATTGCTTCTTTTACATATCGATCTCCAACATTTGTTCTAATAAATTTTATTTTTTCTTTTTTTAAAAATTGTTCTAGTCCATAATTGGACATTAAAGTTCCTATGACTCCGCCTTTTAAAATACCTTTTTTTTTCCACCTTTTTGCTAACATTGCTATGATTTGATCGCCGTCTATAATTTGGCTTTTTTCGTCACACATTATTATTCTATCCGCGTCACCATCTAACGAAATACCAAGTCTTGCTTTATTTTTTTTTACATATTTAAGTAATTTATGAGGATTCGTAGATCCACAATTATTATTAATATTTAATCCATTTGGCCTTACACCTATGGGTATTACTTTTGCTCCAAGGTCAGTAAGTAGTTTTGGTGCTGCTTTATATCCTGCCCCGTTTGCGCAATCTAAAACAATTTTAATTCCTTTTAAATTGAAGTTTTTTGGAAAATTTTTTCTTAGAATTTTAATATATTTTTCATTGGCATTTTCTATTCTTTTTACCCTACCAAGAATTTTTGGAATAGATAACTGTTTTGCAGTTTTTGAGTCGATAATTTTTTCAATTTTTTTTTCAATTTTGTCTGAGAGTTTGAGTCCATCTGGTCCAAATAATTTTAAACCATTATCATAATAAGGATTGTGAGAAGCTGTGATCATTATACCTAAATTAGCTCTCATTGACTTTGTTAACATGGCTAATCCATTTGTTGGTAACGGTCCCAGAGTAGTAATATGCATTCCTGCAGAAGCCAAACCTGAGACTAATGCGGGTTCTAAAACATAACCAGATAACCTGGTATCTTTAGCTATAACTGCAGTTTGTTTATTTTTTTTTAAATTTTTAAAATAAGTTCCTGCTGCTAAACCGAATTTAAAAAACTTTTCACCATTAATATTTCCTTGATTGACTGTTCCTCTTATACCGTCGGTTCCAAAATATTTTTTTTTCATTGATTTAATAGTTTTTTATAAACTAAAACTCCTTGCTTTACTTCCTCAACGTTATGTACTCTAAATATTTGAACCCCCTGAGATAAAGTAAACAATATTGAAGCCATAGTTCCACCTAGTCTTTCTTTATTATCAAATTTTCCTGATATCTGACTAATAAATCTTTTTCTAGAAGTACCTATTAATAAAGGAAATCCAAGAGAATGAAAGAGTGAAATCTTATTCATTAAAATCAAATTATGTTTCAAATTTTTTCCAAAACCAATACCAGGATCTAGTATAAATTTTTTATCTTTAAACTCTTTAAAGTCCTTATTTAGTTTTTTTTCGAAAAAATCATAAATATCTAATAGAACGTTTTTATACTTAGGGTTAATTTGCATGGTATTTGGAGTGCCCTGCATATGATGTAAAACTTTGTAGACTTTGTATTTTTTTATTTTTTTTATTGCATCATTATCATAATTAAATCCAGAGACATCATTTATTACATCAGCTTTATTTTTGATTGAATTAAGCATAATATCTGATTTTCTTGTGTCAACCGAAAGTAAAATTTTTGAGTATTTTTTTTTTAAATTTTTCTATAACTGTTTTTATACGACTCCATTCATCTAAATAACTAATTTGTTTAGACCCCGGTCTTGTTGACTCTCCTCCAACATCTATTATGTTTGCACCGTCTTTAATCATTTTTTCTACATGTAAAAAAGATTTATTTTTATTATTGTACAGTCCTCCGTCTGAAAAACTGTCAGGAGTTAAATTTAATATGCCCATTATTAAAGGGTGTTTTAGATCAAGACTCTTTCCTATTTTTTTTCTTCTAGATACAATTCTTTTAATATCCTTCTGTATTATCTTTTTTATATCTAATCTTAAGTTTTTGATTTCTTGAATTTTAATTACTTTAGATTTGAATTTTTTATCTCTTGATAAAATTTCAATTTTTGTGAATGCGGTAGTGTGAAGCCCACACAAAGGCAAACCAAATTTTTTTTTAATTAAGTTTTTTGCTTGTTTACCATAATAAAAATTACACGCTCTTGTGTAATATTTTCTCATGATAAAAATTTAAACAGCTGGTTTAGGCTTTAAACCAAGAGAGTCTAAAGCGGATGTTTCTTCTTTGTCGTTGCTTGAGTCTGTGTCTGATGCCCTTTTAGGACTTACGTTTTTTAAGATTAGGTCTCTTATTTCGTCTCCAGTCAGAGTCTCGTGTATCAATAATGCTTTGGCCAATTTATGCAGGTCATCTACTTTTTCTGTTAAAATCTGTTTCGCTCTTAAATAACCAGCTTCAACAATTTTTTTAACTTCTGTATCTACTTTTTTAGCAGTTTCTTCAGACATGTTTTGTTGTTTTGTCACTGACCTTCCTAAAAAAACTTCTTCTTCATTTTCGCCGTATGCTATTGGACCTAAATCCTTGCTCATGCCATACTTGGTTACCATATTTTTTGCCATTTTTGTTGCCATATCAATATCTGAAGATGCTCCTGAAGTAACTTTATCATGACCAAAAATTATTTCCTCTGCTATTCTCCCTCCCATAGCTACCGCTATATCTGAATACATTTTTTCTCTAGTAATAGATAATTGGTCTCTTTCTGGCAATCTCATGACCATCCCTAGAGCTCTACCTCTAGGTATAATAGTTGCTTTGTGAATAGGATCTGAAACTTTTTCGTTAAGTGCTACAATAGCATGACCACCCTCGTGGTATGCGGTTAATTTTTTTTCATCTTCACTCATAACCATAGATCTTCTTTCGGCTCCCATCATTACTTTGTCTTTCGCTTCTTCTACGTCAGACATCGTAACAACTCTCTTGTTTTTTCTTGCAGCTAACAAAGCAGACTCATTAACTAGATTCGCTAAATCCGCACCAGAAAAACCTGGGGTACCTCTAGCAATTGTTCTTAATTTGACATCTGGGCCAGTATTAATTTTTTTAATATGAACTTTTAATATTGCTTCTCTTCCTAGTATATCTGGATTACCAACAACAACTTGTCTATCAAATCTACCGGGTCTTAACAAAGCGGGATCAAGCACATCAGGTCTGTTAGTAGCTGCTATTAATATAATTCCTTCATTTGTATCAAATCCATCCATTTCAACTAAAAGTTGGTTTAAAGTTTGTTCTCTTTCATCATTACCACCACCTAGACCAGCTCCTCTACTTCTTCCAACTGCATCTATTTCATCAATGAAAATTATACATGGAGCATTTTTTTTACCCTGTTCAAACATATCTCTAACTCTCGATGCTCCAACCCCTACAAACATTTCAACAAAATCTGAACCTGAAATAGAGAAGAAAGGAACATTTGCTTCACCTGCAATTGCTTTTGCTAATAATGTTTTTCCTGTTCCAGGAGGTCCAATTAATAAAGCTCCTTTTGGTATTTTTCCTCCTAGTCGACTAAATTTTTTTGGGTCTTTTAAAAATTCAACTATTTCCTCTACTTCCTCTTTTGCTTCCTCTACACCAGCTACATCATTAAAAGTTACCTTCCCTTGAGCTTCAGTCAAAAGCTTAGCTTTTGATTTTCCAAATCCCATAGCTCCGCCTTTTCCTCCTTGCATTTGACGCATAAAGAAAACCCAGACACCTATTAAAAGTAACATAGGGAACCACGATAAAAGTATGCCAAGAAGTGATGGCATTTTATCTTCTAAAGGGCTTGCAATTATACTAATTTCTTTTTCCGATAGTTTTTCTACTAAGTTCGGGTAATTTGGAGAGTATGTACTAAAACTCGTTCCATCTGATAGAACTCCGTTAATATTGTTTCCCTGAATTTCAACTTCGACTACACGTCCATTATCAACTTCTGTTAAAAACTTTGAGAATGCGAATTTATTTTTTTCATAATTAGCATTATTAGGGTTTTGAAATAAGTTGAATAGCCCTACAGACAGGAGGACTATTATAACCCACATGAATAAATTTTTTAAGTTCATAACTATATAAATAAGTATTTTAATTTAATTAACAAGTAATAAAAACACTTAAATGCTTTAAAAATAAGGCAATTTTGTCTCATATAATAAATATTTTTTTAATATTTCTTCTTAAACGGTGCTTCCTTATAAACCAAGGTTTTATTATCTATGTTTTGGATGACGCACCCCCCTAAAGTGCGTTTAATATCCTTATTATTATTTATTTGGCTAAGTAAACTTAAAACTTTTTTTGACCTGGGAGGATAGTAATTTTTTGAAATATTTTTAATTATTGAGCTCAAAATTTTTAATTGGATTTCTTTGGACTCTAAGAAAAAAATACTATTTTTAATAAAAATTTTATTCTTTTTTTTTAATATACAACTCTTAAAAACTTTATTTAAGTATTCATTAAGCGTATCTCTTGTGGAAGCTAAATTTTGAATAGATTTTAAAATTTGATTATCTTTAATTCCATTTTTATTGAATTGTTTTTTTAAATTTCTAATCTTAGTTCTAAGAAATTTATCATTATAATTACTAGGATCTTTGAATACCTTCTTAAAAGCGTCCTTTGAAATACTAACAAGATGTTTTTTTTTCTCATCTAGCAAAGGTCTCACTAGTTTAATATTAGAATTAATTTTTGATACTTTCTTCATTGATGAAAGTCCTTGAACTCCACTTCCTCTTGACAACCTAATTAAAAAAGTTTCAATTTGATCATCTCGATGATGAGCTGTTAAAATATATTTGATTTTTTTTTTTTTACAAAAATTTAGTAACAAATTATATCTAATTTCTCTGGCTTGTTTCTGAATATTGCTTTTAATCAATTTTTTATTTGTTAGAATAGATAGTTGTATTCTTTTTCTTTGCAGAAGTTTTTTAACTTGGGCTGCTTCCTTAGAAGAATTATTTCTTATATTATGATTAACTAAAACATAATAAACCTTGCTTTTTTTTTCTTTACTATAGATATAGCTTAGAACTGTTAGAGCTAGACTATCTGGACCTCCTGATACACCAACCAAAAAAGGTTGAGATTTTAATGATTTATTTAGTGATGTTTTAAAGTTGTTGTAAATTTGAATAGTTCTATCATTCAAACTAAATTTTTTTTTTAGTTTAAGAACATTTAAATCTTTTTTGCTCATACTGAGCTTTTTGTAACACAGACTGACTTGCTTTTGGATATTCTTTTTTTATACCACTTATCATATTGCAACCTTGATCTTTTTCGCCAAGTTGTACCATTGTAATACCAAGTTTTAAAAGATTGTCAGGCGCTTTTTGACTTTTAGGATAATTTTGATATCCATTTAAATAAGCTGTAGCTGCATCAGAGTATAACTGTCTAATCCTAAAAGTTTCACCATACCAGTACTGAGCATTGCCTGCTAAATCATGTGTCTTATTTTTTTCAATAAATTCTTTTAGTGCAAATTCTGCTGTTTCGTAATCTCCTACTTTCATAAAGCTTACAGCAAATTCATATTGTTCTTTTGGAGCTTTGTCAGGTAATAATGAATTAGAGTTATTTGTTTTTTCAGTGATAACAGTACCAGCAGACTGTATAGATTGAGTGGCCTGAGCTTTCCCGACTTGACTATTATCATAACCAGGTGCGCTTCCAAAATCTTGAGCTTTATCAGTTCCAGGTAACTTTGTTTTTTCTTTACGTTTAACTAAATTGGGTGAATTAACAACTTCTCCATTTTCTAAATCTGAAAAACGAAGTTGAGTGTCAGACTGCATTTTTGTTACTCTATTAGAAAGTTTATCTAATTTAAAATTTACCTCTTCAAAACGATTAGTTAATTCTCTGAATTGGTTTTCAATCTCATTTAATTTTAAAAGGTGTCTGGTTAAAACATCCTCATTTAAACCCTCTGAAGAACTAAGAGGAGAAGAGATGTCAGATTTATTATAAACTGCTTTTTCTAAAGTCTTAATGTCTTTTGTAATAATCTGTATTTGATTAATAATAGTCTCCAATTCTTCTTCCTCTGCTTTTAAATTGCTATTTATAATTAAAATAAAAGAAAAAAATAAAATCAAAAAAATTTGATATTTTAAAAAACTATATATCCGCATCATTATTATTAATAGTTTGACAAAATGGCAAAAAAAAGACCCCTTGATATTATCAAAGGGTCTTAATTATATAATAATTTGGCTATTTAACTTTAACTGTAACTGATCTTCTATTCTGTGACCAAGCTAAAGGGCTCGAAGCTGGATTTACAGGTTTTTCTTTTCCATAACTAATTACAGAAATTCTTTTACCCGATATACCGTATGTCATTAAATAATCTTTAGCGGCGTTAGCTCTACGCTCTCCAAGAGCCAAGTTATATTCTCTTGTGCCTCTCTCATCCGCATGACCTTCGATAGTAACATTTAAGCTTTTATTTTTTCTTAAATAAGTAGCTTGCTTTCTTAAAGTTTCTCTTGATGCAGTTGTTAAAGAAGATTTGTTTGTAGCAAAAAATACTCTGTCTGGAACTCCAGAAGCTAGGTACTCTACTGTTTCTTTTCCAGTGTAAACATCACCTTGTAAATTTGTTCCTTTTTTAGCAGTTGAACAAGCACTTAATACTAATGTTGTTAGCAATACTAAAAATATGTTTTTTAAATTCGTATTAATTTTCATGGTTATCCCTTTTTGTTGTGATTGAAATATTTCAAATTATAAAAGATTATTCAAGTTAAAATTACATTAAATTACCTCACTTTGATAGCAAAGAAGACCAAGATGGGTCGGAAGCATCGGTTTCTGTCTGTATTTTCCTCTCATTATAGCCAGTAATATCTATAGACCACAATTTTGCAGAAAACCCCTCTCCTTTGGGTCCTGATTTTGTCTCCCTATAGAATACTAAAACTCTTCCATTTGGTGACCATGATGGAGCTTCTTGGTAAAAGTTCTCTGTTAACAGTCTTTCACCAGAACCGTCTGATCTCATAACTCCGATATAGAATTTTCCTTTTCTAACTTTTGTGAAAGCTATCAAATCTCCTCTTGGTGACCAAACAGGAGTTCCATAAATACCATTTCCAAAAGTTATTCTTTTAACATTACTTCCATCGCTTCTCATAACATAAATTTGTTGTAATCCACTTCTATCAGAATTAAAGCAAATATATTTACCATCAGGAGAAAAAGATGGAGACGTATCTATAGAAGAATCCTCTGTAATTCTTTCTACTAATCTAGTTTCTATGTCCATTGTATAAATGTCAGAATTACCATCTTTTGCGAAACTCATTATAATTTTTTTTCCATCTGGAGAGAATCTAGGTGCAAAAGTCATGCCGGGGAAATTTCCTACAACTTCTTGAACACCAGTTTCTATATCTAACAAATAAACTCTAGGTAAATTCCTAAAATAAGACAAATAAGTTACTAATTGATTGGCTGGATTAAATCTTGGGGTTAAAACCAACTCATTGCCAAGGGTTAAATATTTAGTGTTAGCCCCGTCTTGATCCATGATAGCTAACTTTTTAACTCTTTGATTTTTAGGGCCTGACTCTGCAACGTAAATTATTCGAGTATCAAAATATCCTTTTTCACCAGTAAGTCTTTCATAAATTTTATCAGATATAATATGAGCAACTCTTCTCCAATTTGATGGTGTAGTTGTAAAAGCTAAAGCTAATATTTCTTTTGATGCTGTTAAATCCCATAGTCTAAACTCAACTTTTAATTTTTCATCTTTTACTATTAATTTTCCAGTGACTAAGGCTTGAGCTGTTATAAGCCTCCAATCCTCAAACCTAGGTTTCAAATGAGCAATATCAGGTTTTTGCACGAAAGCTTCTTTTTTCAATGGATTAAATAAACCAGTAGACTTAAAATTTTTTTCTATAATCAAAGAAACTTTATCTCCAAGTTCTTTAACCTTGATATCTGATATGCTTTCAGATGAAACATCGACATGTAGTGGTGAAACCGCTATAGGTAAAGGATCTAAATTACCTCTTGTAATATCTACTGTTATCAAACTATTTGCAAAATTAATATTGAGAAAAGTTATTAAGATTATAAGCAATATTTTTTTCATTTTTATCAACCTTTTAACATTTCAGTTGGATTAAAATTTAATTGAAGATCTTTCCATTTTTCATAACCTGTGGGTGGAACCTTTAAAGGTTGGCAAATTCTAACTGCTCTAAGAGCGCTTTCTGCTAATATTTTATAAAATTGTTGTCCAGGTCTATTCATTCTTTCGTGGTCTAATATCTCTGACTTCATTATAGTTCCATCTTGTTTTAATTTTAACTTTATTCTCACTAATAAATTATCATCATATGGTAAGCCTAAAGGAACACTCCAACAACCAAATATTTGAGCCCTTAATGCATCTTCTTCGGATAGAGATAAACCTTTTGCAAAAGAATCTTTTGTACTACTTTGCGTTAGCTTATTCTCATCTTTTTCTACCTTTGCTTGTTCTTCTTTAGCTTTATCTATTAAAGCTGCAATTTCATTAGTGTTAATTATCTCTTTTTTTTCAAATTCAGAAGACTGTCTAATTTCTGGTTTTATCTCTTTAGGATTTTGTTTTTTTTTGATTAATTCTTTTTTTTCATCATTTTCCTTAGGCATTGGAATTCTATCAGGTTTTTCTTTAGCTTTTGCTGCTGGAGGTGCTTGTTCAGAAACAACTCTTTTTTCCTCTTCTTTCACTTTCTCAATAACTTTTCTTGCTTTTGGTGCATAAGGAATATTTGTTTTGTCAGAAATTTGAATTAATTCTACTGAAATTATTGGAGGAAGATCTATTGGTTGTCTCATCATAAATGGCAAACTAATAACTGTAAGCAGAATCACTAAAGCGTGAAAAGATATTGAGTAAAATAAACTTTTCGTCATTTTTCATTAATTTTTATATGGTTCAGAGATTAAAGCTACTTTAGAAAAACCTGCGCCCGATAAAGTTCCCATTATTTCTAAAACTCTTCCATAATTTATTGTTTTATCTCCCCTAACATATATTCTAGTATCTGTTCTGTTTTTTGCAATTGCTAATAGTTTGGGTACTACTTTTTCAGAACTCACTTTATGTTCTTGAATAAAAATCTCACCTTTTGAATTAATACTAACTGTTAAGGGCTCTTGATCATCTGGTAATGAGTCTGCTGCAGACTCAGGTAGATCAACTTGAACTCCAACTGTAAGCAAAGGAGCTGTTACCATGAAAATAATTAATAGAACTAACATTACATCTACAAATGGTGTAACGTTAATTTCACTCATTGGTTCATTTCTAGAGCGATTTATTTTAAAAGCCATAAGTTTAAATTATTGACAAAAACCTTTTTGTAAAATTTTCTATTCTTGATGTATATCTTTTGGCGTCACTATTAAATTTATTATAGGCTATCACTGCTGGAATGGCTGCTAATAATCCTAGCGCAGTTGCAAATAAAGCCTCGGCTATACCAGGGGCTACTATAGCTAAACTTGTATTTCTTGAAATAGCAATTGATTGAAAAGAATTCATAATTCCCCATACAGTTCCGAACAAACCGATAAAAGGAGCAGTTGCCCCGACTGTGGCTAAAAAAGTAAAATTTTTTTCTATTTTTTTTAATTCATTATCTGTTGAAATTTCGATTACTCTCTCTACTCTCGCACTTTGAACTGCGTTTGATTTAGATTTAGTCTTAATGAGTTCAGTCATAGCGCTTTGAAATATCTTGATTAAAGGATCTTCAGACTTATTAGGAAGACTGTTATTAAAACTTTCCGCTGATTTAGACTTCCAAAATTTTTCCTCAAAAGCTTGAGAGGATATATTTATTTTTTTAAACATCTTATACTTATCAAAAATTAATGCCCAAGAATAAATAGAACTAGCTAGTAAAATAATAATTACTGATTTAACTACAAAATCTGCTCGAAGAAAAAGTTGCCATAATGAAAAGTCATTTGCTCCACCTAGACCAACTATTTGTGATGCTATCTCTTGTTCCATTTTGATGGAATACTTTTAGAATGTGTCATGAATTTGGCGGTTTTATTTTATTTTAGTAAATTTAAATCACTTTTATTCATCTTTAAACCTAGTTTCACTGAAATATCTTGCAATTAATATAGCATCAGATTTATTTACATCTTTTTTTTTTGATAATTTTTCGGAAAAAGTTGGATACATTTCTATTGCTTTTGTTCGACTTGCATCTTTTGAAGCATTTATCAACTCAAAGTGTTTTTTCCATTTAGCTGGTCTAACTAAATGAATAGGTAAACCTAAAGCAGCACAAATTCCTTTAATGGCACCAAAAGTTTGACCAAAATTGAACATGCTTGTAACACCTTGTCCAGGCATAGCATTAACCTGTTCAACAACTATTACGGTTTCATTTATGTCTTTAATATTGTCTTTTATTAGTTTTACAAGATGAGCGCTATTAAGTTGTCTTTTGTTTTTTTTTCCATCTGTCATTACAGGAATATCAAATATTTCTCTAATTCTATTATCTTCCAGAACTGCTATGGCGCCACTTAAGCCTGGATCGATCCCTATTATTCTCATAAATTAATTGTAATTAATATTGCAGTTAATAAATATATTTTGTACATCATCATTTTCATCTAAAGCTTCTAACATTTTAACAACTGAGTCACTTTGTGCTTTATTGATATTTAAATAAGTTTTAGGCCTCCACTCTATCCCAGAATAAATAAAAGTTTCAGCCTTTTTTTCAATCTCGCTTTTTATTCTATAAAAATCCTCTCTTTCTGTTAATACCTCATGAAACACTCCCCTACTGTTGCAGTCCTTAGCTCCAGCATTTATTGCCAATTCAAGTATAATTTCATCTGAAAAAAATTTTTTTTCCATTTGTATGACTCCACAAGAAAAAAAGTAATGAGCAGTTGATCCACTTTCACCTAATCTACCTCCATTTTTTTGTAAAATAGTTCTAATACTAGATGCAGTTCTATTTTTATTATCTGATAATGTTTCTATTATTAAAGCAACATTATGAGGTCCAAATCCCTCATATCTTAAATTTTCATAATTTTGAGATTTATCTGTCTCTGATTTATTTATTGCCCTAGCAATATTATCCTTTGGCATATTTGATTGCTTGGCAGATTGTATTGCCGTTCTAAGTCTTGGATTACTTTCAGGATCTTTTGCTCCTAGTTTAGCAGCTACAGTTATTTCTCTAGATAGTTTGGCAAAAATTTTTGATCTTTCTTTGTCATGCCTTCCTTTTTTATGTTTAATACCTGCCCAATGTGAGTGACCTGCCATTTTATTTATTAAGAACTCCTCCTAAAATAAATCTTTCCACTCGATCGGCTAAACCATTTGAAGAGTTAGCTTTTACTATAATGCCAGATATTGTCGACTCTCCCTTAGCAGGGAAATGATTTTGAGCATTTTTATCTTTTAAGAACTTCAAAATAGAATTTTCTTTATTCATTCCTATTACTGAATTGTAATCTCCACACATACCAATATCTGTTTGATAAGCAGTACCATTATCTAAAATTCTTGTATCAGCGGTTGGAATATGAGTATGTGTGCCAACTAAGGCTGTGGCTTTACCGTCAAAAAAATGACCCATAGCCATTTTTTCACTAGTTGTTTCTCCATGAAAATCTACAATTATAAAATCTGAATCTTTTTTTAATTTAATTTTTTCTTGCATCTTTTTTGCTGCATTGAATACGTCTTCAGTTTTTTTCATAAAAACATTTCCCATTAAATTAATTACTGCAATCTTAAATTTTTTATTTTTAGATTGATATAAACCGTATCCGTTTCCTGGAGAACCATCAGCTAAATTTAAAGGTCTTAACAATCTTTTTTCTTGAGAAATAAGTTCAGTTGTTCCTTTTTGATCCCAAATATGATTGCCGGAAGTAATAACATCTACACCTAAATCAAAAAGTTCTTTGACAATTTCTTTATTAATTCCTTTACCGCTATTAGCGGCATTCTCTCCATTGACGACGGTAAAGTCTATTTTATTTGATTGGATAATATTGATTAAATTTGACTTTAGTGCTTCGCGACCTGAAGAACCCATTATATCGCCTAGAATTAAAATATTCATTTTTTTTGTAATCCTTTTTCAGTTAAAATATAATCTAGCTTAACATCTAAGTTGGATGATGGAAGTTTATTATATTTTTGAAAAGAAAATGCAATACCTATAGTTAGTATGTTTTTTTTTATTTTTAAGTACTTGTTCAAAAATTTGTCATAATAACCTTTGCCATAACCAATTCTATTATTTTCTTGATCGTAAGCCAATAATGGAACAAACATAACATTCGGTATGATTGATCTTTTTTGTATGTTTGGTTCTAGCATTCCATATTTATTAACTTTCAAAGGGTCATACAAATTCCATTCTACAAATTTTAGATTATTATTTGACATTACTATTGGAAGTAAAGTCTTAATGTTTTTGTTTCTTGAATTAAAAAAATTTAAAACATTTACTTCTGAGTTTGTAGGATAGTAAAGCGATAGAGAGATAGATTTTTTTTGATATTTTTTGCTTATCAATTTTATTAATGGAGAAAAAAAGTTATTTGAAATCGGAAAATAGTTTTTTTTCCTGATTAAGTATACTTTCTTTCTTATTAATTCTTTTTTTAACATTTACTGAACTTTAGACTTTGATTCAGCGCTATTAATTATCTTTTCTAAAGAGTCTGTTGTTTTGTTTAAAATTATCTCGTAGCTCTTATTATTTTTTTCTATCATATCTTTAAATTTATCAATTTCTAAATTTAAATCCTTGATTTCTATATCCTTATTTTTTTTATAGGTGATTGCTAACGATTTTAACTCTAAAAATTTCTTTGACAATTCATCAAGTTTTTGTTTTTGGTTGCTAACTTTTTCTTTTAGATTAAAATAATCATCTATTAATTGAATAGTGGTAATTAAAAGCAACTTATTTTCCCCTATATTTCCTAATTGTTTTTTTAGTTCGGAATATTTTTTATCTAAAAAGATTGTTAACTTTTTTAACGACTCTTCTTGACCATCGTCACAGGAAAGTAGATAGTCTTTATTATTAAACTTTATATTTACATTTGCCATTTTTCAATCTCCTCTACTAATTCCTCTGTTTCTTGACTTAAATCTTCAATCTCTTTGCTAAAGTTCTCCTGAATTTCAGATTTTTTTCCAACTTCTTTTTTTAAAGATGACAATTTTTTTTTAATATATTCATGTTCCCTTAGAAGCTCATTATGTTTATTTTCTATTTCAATTTTTTCTTTTTTTAAAAAATCTCTCTCTTTTTTAATTTTTTCAGCGTCAGAGTTGCTTTGTGTATAACTAATCGACAAATTACTTAACTTTTGAAGAAGTTGGTCTAAATTTTTTTTCTTTATTTTCAAAATTTCTCATTTAAATCATAATATTGATATCGTAAATTTAAGTCTATAAAGGAATTAAAATATTGAACACGAATTTAAATCAATTAGCAAATGCAATAAGATTTTTATCTATTGATGCTGTGCAAAAAGCCAATTCAGGTCATCCTGGTATGCCGATGGGTATGGCAGATGTAGCTACCGTATTATTTAAATACCACCTCAGGTTTAATCCCGAAAATCCAAACTGGATTAATCGAGATCGTTTTATTTTATCTGCAGGACATGGCTCTATGCTCTTATACTCTTTGCTTTATCTGACTGGCTACAAAAGTATTTCATTAGATGACATAAAAAAATTTAGACAACTAAATTCTATATGTGCAGGTCATCCTGAATACAAAAAAAATAGCGGAATAGAGACTACAACTGGTCCCCTTGGACAGGGTCTAGGAAACTCTGTTGGCATGGCAATAGCTGAAGAAATTTTTAGAAAAAAATTTGGTTCAAATTTAATTAATAATAGAACATTTGTAATAGCCAGTGATGGAGATCTAATGGAAGGCATTAGTCATGAAGCTATGAGTTTAGCAGGTCACTTGAAATTAAAAAATTTAGTTGTTTTTTTTGATAATAATAAAATTTCCATAGATGGATCTACATCTCTAAGCGTATCTGACAACTACAAGAAAAGATTTGAGTCATACGGCTGGAATTTTATTGAAGTTAATGGGCATAATGAAAAACAAATTTCGAAAGCAATTTTAAAAACTTCAAAATCAAATAAACCTAGTATTATATCTTGCAAAACAATAATTGGATTTGGATCTCCTAATAAATCTGGAAAAGCCTCTTCTCACGGTTCGCCATTAGGAGATGAGGAAATTAATTTAGTAAGAAAAAAACTTAAATGGAAATATAAACCTTTTGATATACCTAAAGAAATTTTAGAAGCTTGGAGGGAAATAGGGAAAAAAGGTGTCGAATTAGAAAAAAAATGGAGAGAAAACTTAGAAAAAAAAGGTAACGCTGTTAAATCTGAATTAAGAAATATGTCAGAAGAACCAAATTTTCAAGATTTAACTAATCTTATAAATAAAGAGAAGGCTAAATTTTTTTCCTCAAAACCAAGTATGGCTACAAGACAATGTTCGGCATCTGCAATTGAAGTAATATCAGAACTTATGCCACAATTAATTGGTGGATCGGCAGATTTAAGCGGTTCAAATAATACTAAAACAAAAAATTCAAAAATTATCTCATCAAAAAATTTTGGTGGTAATTATATCCACTACGGTGTTAGAGAACATGGAATGGCAGCAGTTATGAATGGCCTTTCACTATATTCAGGATTAATACCATATGGTGGAACTTTTTTAATTTTTTCTGACTATTGCAAACCCTCTATAAGGCTATCAGCTTTAATGGGCATAAAAGTAATTTATATTTTTTCTCACGACTCCATTGGACTTGGAGAAGACGGTCCTACTCATCAACCTATTGAACAAATTGCTGGCTTAAGAGCAATACCAAATTTAAATGTTTTTCGCCCAGCTGATATTAATGAAACACTAGAATGTTGGGAGATTGCATTAAAAAGTAAAAATACTCCTTCAGCAATTGCTTTATCAAGACAAAAACTTCCCTATATAAACAAAAATATATCAGAAAAAAACAAATGTGCTTTAGGAGCATATGAAGTAAACATAACTTCTCATAGTTCAAAAGTAACTTTGGTTGCTTCAGGTTCAGAAGTAGAATTAGCTTTGGAGACGCAAATTCTTTTAAAAGAAAATAATATAGATTCTAAAGTGATTTCAATGCCTTGTCAGGAACTTTTTGACATCCAAACAGAAGAATATAAAAAAACTATTTTGGAACCAGATGCTCTTGTAATAAGCATTGAAGCTGGAAGTGTCAGTTGTTGGAGCAAGTACTTAGGGGACCAGGGCATATCTCTCGGAATTGATAGATTTGGAGAAAGTGCTCCTTATAAAGAAATATATAATCATTTTAACTTAACTAGTAATAAAATAGTTAATCTAATACAAAAAACACTAAGAAAATGATTTTAAAAAATTTTATATGGATGGAATAAAATATTTCTCTCAAGATTTAAACGTTGAGGGTAAAAAGATTATTATTAGACTAGATTTAAATGTACCTTTAAAAAATAAAATAATTCAAGACACAACAAGAATTGATTCAGTAATACCTTTTCTCGAAATTTTAATTAAAAAAAAAGCAAAAATTATTATTTTAAGCCATTTAGGAAGGCCAAAAAGCAAAAATGAGAAAGCGCTGTCATTAACTCCAATATATAAATATCTTAAGGAAAAAATTAATACTAATATCTTTTTTTTTATGGGTGATATAGATGAAAAAACCTTAGAAAAAACAAATTATTTAAAAAATGGTGAACTTCTTTTAATTGACAATATTAGATTTTTTCAAGGAGAAAATGAAAATAGCGAACTATTTGCAAAAAGACTTTCCACTTTAGCAGAAATCTATATTAATGACGCTTTTTCTTGTTCTCATAGAAAGCAAGCTTCCATACATGCTATAACAAAATTTATTAAAAAGTCTTTTGGTGGCCCTCTCTTAAAACAAGAAATTAATGCCATTAATTCAGTTATAAAAGAAAAAAAAGAGCCTGTTGCATGTATTATAGGTGGTTCAAAAATTTCAAATAAAATAAATGTAATTTCTAATTTAATGAAAAATGTAAATAGTATTATTATTGTTGGTGCTATGGCTAATAATTTTTTAAAATATGACGGTCATAATATAGGCAAATCATTAGTTGAAAAAGACTCCGAAAAAATAATAAAAAAAATTTACCTAGAAGCAAAAAAATTTGCTTGCAATATATTAATACCTGAGGATTGTATAGTAAGTAGTGATCTTAAAGGTGTTGGGGTGCAAAAGAAACCGAGCTCAATCGGCGACAACGATATAATTTTAGATATTGGACCAAAAACAATAAAAAAAATTGATGAAGTTATTGATAAATCTAATACCGTTTTATGGAATGGCCCAGCTGGTTATTTTGAAAATAATAGTTTTGCAAATGGAACTAATTGTATAGCAAAGAAAATATCAGAAAATACAAGTAATAAGTCTTTAATATCTATAATCGGTGGAGGAGATACAGTCTCTGCAGTAAATAAAGTTGAAAATAAATTATTCTTTACCCACTTATCAACAGCTGGTGGAGCCTTTTTAGAATATCTTGAAGGAAAAGACTTGCCTGGACTTAGTGTTTTAAAATAAATGTTGCTTAAATGAGCTTAGAAGAAATAGCAAAAAAAATGTGTGCCAGAGGCAAAGGAATTTTGGCTGCCGATGAAAGTACGGGAACAATGAGTAAAAGACTCAAAAGTATAAATGTTGAGTCTACAGAAAAAAATAGATTAATATTTAGAGAAACTCTTTTTTCTTCTCAAGCGATGAAAAATTATATTGGGGGTGTTATTCTTTTCGATGAAACTATTAAACAAAAAACTTCTAACGGCATTACTATACCTGAATTAATTAAAGAGAATAACTCGGTTCCTGGAATTAAAGTGGATAAGGGAGCTAAATCTTTAGCTAGTTCTCCTGACGAAACAATCACTGAAGGCTTGGATGGTTTAAGAGAAAGATTAAAAGAGTATTATGGTCTTGGAGCAAGGTTTACTAAATGGAGAGCGGTTTATAATATTGGAGATAAATTTCCTTCATCTCAAAGTATTAAATCGAATGCTCATGCTCTTGCTAGATATGCTTCGCTAGTTCAGGAAGCAAATATGGTTCCAATAGTTGAACCCGAAGTTCTAATGGATGGTTCACATGATATTGATAAATGTTATAAAGTTACTACAGACGTATTGAATGAATGTTATAATGAATTGGCTTCTCATAAAGTTAATCTTAAAGGAACAGTTCTAAAACCAAATATGATTGTTCCGGGAACCAAATGCTCTAAAAAAGCAAGCGCCGAAGAAATAGCAAAAAAAACATTGGACTGTCTAAAAAAAAATGTACCGAATGAAGTTCCCGGAATTGCTTTTTTATCTGGTGGTCAGTCTGAGATAGAAGCTAGTGAAAATTTGAATGAAATAAATAAACTTAATGACACTAACTTTTTAATTACGTTTTCTTACGGAAGAGGATTGCAGGCAAGCGCTTTAAAAGCTTTTGGTAGAGATATGAACGATAAGAAAAAAATTCAAATTGTGTTTGCTCACAGAGCAAAAATGAATGGACTTTCTTCTAAAGGAGAATGGTCTAAAGAATTAGAAAAAGAAGCAATAGCTTAGATAATTTGAAAAAATCGATATACTTAATATCTCCCAATAAAATTGAAAAAAAATTCTATAATGATTTGCAAAAAGTTTTAAAAACACAAAAAGTAAAATTTTTTCAACTAAGGCTTAAAAAAACACCAAAAAAAACTATTTTACTCGTAGCTAAAAAAATAAAAAAAATTACCAATAGGTTCAATGTTAAGTTAATAATAAACGATGATCCTCTTATCGCAAAAAAAATTAATGCTGATGGATGCCATATAGGTCAAAATGATTTTTCATTTAATTTTTCTAAAAAATTATTAAAAAATAAGATTATTGGCAAAACTTGTCACGGATCTAAAAAATTAGTTGATTTAGCTATAAAAAATAATGCTGATTATATTGCAATAGGATCTTTTTTTAAATCTAGGTTAAAGCCAAACGCTAAAAAAGCTAGGTTAGAAATTATTTCTTATGTTAAAAAAAAAACGAAAATACCAATTGTTGTTATTGGCGGAATTAATCCTAATAATTATAGGCGATTATTAAATTTAGGAGCGAATTATATTGCAATATCAAGTTTTATTTGGAATAACCCATTTTTAAAACCAGGTGATGCAATTAAAAAATTTATAAAATGAAAATAACCGCAGTCGAAATTAAAACAGGAATGATAATAGAACATAAAAATGATTATTGGAATGTTTTAAAAACTCAGCATGTAAAACCTGGAAAAGGTGGGGCTTTTAATCAAGTTGAATTAAAAAGTTTAACTAAAGGTACTAAATTAAATGAAAGATTTCGTTCTAGTGAAAGTGTAGAAAAAGCAGAATTAGAGGAAAAAAAATTTAACTTTTTATACTCTGATGAAGAAAATTGTCATTTCATGAATAATAAAGATTTTGAGCAAATTTCTATTCCGAAGTCATTAACGGAGGAAAAATATAAACTTTTGAAAGAAAATCTAGAAGTAACTATTTCTTTTATGGAAGAAAAACCGATTTCAATTCAACTTCCAAATAATATTGAATGTATAATAGAAACAACAGATGTAGCTATTAAAAATCAAACAGCTTCATCTTCTTATAAACCAGCAACCCTAGACTGTGGAATTAATACTACTGTTCCACCTTTTATTGAGTCAGGTGATAAAGTAATAATAGACACACGCACTTTGGAGTACGTAAAAAAAGTAAACTAATATGAGAATAGACTCTCCAAAAATGAATGTTATGCGGAAGGCTTGCTTAAAAGCTTCTAAATCTCTTATACGTGATTTTGGAGAAATTGAAAAACTTCAAGTATCCTCCAAAGGCCCAGGGGATTTTGTCTCAGCAGCAGATAAAAGGTCAGAAAAAATTATTATAGATGAACTTCTAAAAATTAATCCAAAATATGGTATTTTAAGCGAAGAAGTTGGTGCTATTAATGAAAATAATAAAGATAACAGATGGATCATTGATCCAATTGATGGAACCTTTAATTTTTTAAATGGAATACCTCAGTTTGCAATTTCAATAGGGTATGAGGAAAAAGGAGAGATAGTCAGTGGAATAATTTTTGATCCTATTAAAGACGAAATGTTTTTCGCAGAAAAAGGTTCTGGGGCATATATAAATAATTCAAGATTAAGAGTATCAAATAAAAGCAAACTTCAAGACTCTCTTCTGGTTACAGGAGGACCAAAAATTAATAGTTTACTTAGAAAAAATATTTTTGAAGAATTTATAAAAGTTTCCAACATAGCTCACGCGCCAATAAGAAAATTTGGAAGTGCTGCTTTAGATATCGCCTACGTAGCTGCTGGCCGATTTGATGGTTTTTGGCAATGGGGGTTAAAATACTGGGATATAGCTGCAGGTTTGATTATTTTAAAAGAAGCTGGTGGTTATGTCGACTTTTTTGAAGAAGAATTAAAAAACCCAATAAATAAGAATATAATTGCTACTAATTCAAAGATACACGAAGAGCTTAAAAGAGTAATATTTAAAAAAAATATTGAGTAAAAGCTACTTATCATATAGAAGTTTTCCAATGAAAAAAAAAATTCATCCTGACTACCACAAAATTAAAGTTGTAATGACTGATGGAAGTGAATTCGAAACAAGGTCTACTTGGGGTAAGGAAAACGACGTTTTGAAACTAGATATTGACCCAAAATCTCATTCGGCTTGGACAGGTGGAGCACAAAAAATTCTAGATAAAGGTAGAGTTAGCAAATATAATAAAAAATTTAGCGACTTAAGAACTAAAAATAAATAATTTATGTCAGAGACACCTTTTATGCCAAAAGCTACTGCAGTTTGGCTAGTAGAAAACACAACACTTACTTTTAAACAAATAGCAAATTTTTGTAATTTACATGAATTAGAAGTTAAAGGAATAGCCGATGGAGACGTTGCCAAAGGAATTAAAGCCTATAATCCTATTTTAGCTGGCCAGTTATCTAGAGATGAAATAGATATTTGTTCAAAAGACTCTTCAAAAAATTTAACTTTAGTTAAAAGAACTGAAGACGTTCAAGTCAAAGAGAGAAAAAAACCAAAATATACTCCACTCTCGAAAAGACAAGATAGACCAGACGCAATATTATGGTTAATAAAAAATTTCCCTGAATTAACAGATGGTCAAATGTCTAAATTAGTGGGAAGCACAAAAGGAACTGTCTCTTTAATAAGAAAGAGGAGCTACTGGAATTTTTCTAGTTTAAGAGCCAAAGATCCTGTAATTTTAGGTTTATGCTCACAAGAAGTTTTTGAAAAAGCTTCGGAAAAAGCCAAACGAAGGGTAGAAAGAGAGAGAAAAGCAAAAATTAAAGAAGAAGCAAACCAGAAAGAGCCAGCTAAGGAAGATATTAAAAATTGAACGAAATACAAAAATCTACTCTAATTCAATATAGACAATTGACTTTTAAGATGTTACCTACCGATCTAAATTTAACAGGAGGATTTTATTAAAATAGAGGTAAAAGATAATAATGTTGAGCAAGCACTTAGGGTTTTAAAAAGGAAACTTCAAAAAGAAGGTTTTTTTAAAGTCGTAAAAATGAAAAGTAATTACGAAAAACCCTCTGAAAGAAAAAAAAGATTAAAAACTGAAAATATTAAAAGAGTTAAAAAGCTTCAAAAGCTTAAAAATAGAATTTAATTCAGTACAAAATTTAAAGGTTATATGCCAATTGGTAAAGTAAAGTGGTTTAATTCAAAAAAAGGTTATGGTTTTATTAAAGAGGATGGAACTGATAAAGATATATTTTTACATGTTTCAGCGCTTGAGAGCTCAAAGCTTAGAGTGTTAAAAGAAGATCAAACACTAGAATTTGAAATAAAAAAAGAAAAAGATAAACTACAAGCAATAAATTTAAAAAAGGTTTAATTATCGCGGGGTGGAGCAGTCTGGTAGCTCGTCAGGCTCATAACCTGAAGGTCGTAGGTTCAAATCCTACCCCCGCAACCAAGAATGAAAAATACAATTAGAAATATAACTATAATCGCTCACGTAGATCACGGCAAAACTACCTTAATCGATACTTTAATGAAACAAAGTGGATCTTTCAGAGATAATGAAGTTGTTGAGGAGAGAGTAATGGACTCGGGTGAATTAGAAAAAGAGAGAGGAATAACTATTTTAGCTAAGCCCACTTCCATTGATTGGAAAGATTCAAGAATAAATATCATTGATACACCAGGCCATAGAGATTTTGCTGCTGAAGTAGAAAGAGTTTTACATATGGCTGACGGCGCCTTACTGCTTATTGACTCAGCTGAAGGAGTTATGCCGCAAACTAAATTTGTTCTTTCTAAAGCACTAAAACAAGGTCTTAAACCAATAGTAGTTATAAATAAACTAGATAAGGCAGATCAAAGAGCTAATGAGGTTTTAGATGAAACATTTGATTTATTTGTAAGTTTGGACGCTAATGAAGAGCAATTAGATTTTCCAGTTTTATATGCAAGTGGAAGATCTGGTTGGGCTTCAAAAGAAGTAAATGGTCCTAGAGATAATCTGCACCCTTTATTAGATTTAATAATTGATCATGTTAAACCCGCAGAACTAGATAAAACTAAACCTTTTGCGATGCTTTCTACTTTATTGTATGCAGACAGTTTTTTAGGTAGGAGTTTAGTTGGTAGAATTTCTCAAGGAACAGCCAAGGCTAATCAACAAATTAAAGCTATTAATCTTCAGGGAGAAAAAGTAGATGAAGGAAGATTAACAAAAATTTTTAGATATGAAGGAACTAAAAAAGTTCCGATTGAAATTGGTGAAGCTGGGGATATTGTTATTATAGCAGGATTAGAAAAAGCAAATGTAGCAGATACTATTTGTGATTTAAATGTTAATGAACCAATTAGTGCTACGCCTATTGATCCTCCAACTATGTCTATAACTGTGACAGTAAATAGTTCTCCGTTAGCTGGAACTGAAGGAAAAAAATTAACTAGTACGCAAATCAGGGACCGACTAATCTTAGAAGCAGAAAATAATGTTGGAATTAATTTCTCTGAAAATGCAAATAAAGATGCCTTTGTTATTAGTGGGCGTGGTGAATTAATGCTAGAAATTTTATTAACGCAAATGAGGCGAGAAGGTTTTGAGATGACAGTAAGCCCCCCAAAAGTTTTATTTCAAAAAGATACTTCAGGTAACAAACTAGAACCTATTGAAGAAATTACTATGGATTTAGATGAAGAATATTCATCCAAAGTAATTGACTCGATGAATAGAAGAAAAGGCAAACTAATAGATCTTAAAGATACAGGTAAAGATAAAAAACGTTTAATTTTTCATGCTCCTACAAGAGGCTTAATGGGATATACAAGTAGGTTTTTAACTTTAACTAAGGGTACTGGTGTAATAAATAGAATTTTCCATTCTTACGGTAAGTACACAGGAGATATGGAAGGAAGAAGAAATGGGGCTTTAATTTCTATAGAAAATGGTAAAGCAGTAGCTTTTGCGATTTTTAATCTTCAGGCAAGAGGCGAAATGTTTGTTACACATAACGATCCAATATATGAGGGAATGATAGTTGGGCTTGCATCTAAAAGCGGAGATCTAGAAATTAATGTAATGAAAGGAAAAAAACTTACAAACATGAGGACGCAAGGAACTGATGAAAACGTAGTTTTAACTCCAGTTAGAAAAATGGCTATTGCTGAACAACTAAGTATGCTTAATACGGACGAAGCATTAGAAATAACTCCTAAATCTTGTAGATTAAGAAAAGCAATATTGAATCCTCATGAAAGAAAAAAACAGTCTAAAGCTTCTTAAAGTTTAAATTTAGATTTTTTACTATCAATTAAAAAACCTTTAACAGTATCGAGAGTTAGTGCTGTGAAATTCTTACCAAAAAGACTTATTTGATTAATCACTTTTGGGGGCATAGTAATTATGTTGCATTTTAATTGTTTGGCTTGAATATAATTATAAGCCTCCCTAGTGCTGGCCCAAAGAATTTCAATATTTTTATTTTTTTTTGTCAATTTGATACTTCTTTTAAATATCGGAAGTGGATCTTTCCCTCTATCCGCCATTCTACCAGCAAAAATAGATATTATTGATTTTGTTTTTTTATTTAAGCATTTAAAAATTTTTTTAGTTTGATCAAAAGTATATACGGCTGTTATATTTAACTTAATTCCTTTATTGCTTAATTCTCTTATCACGGGTCCCATAAAAACTCCTTTAGAGTTTACTACTGGTATTTTTACATAAACATTTTTGCCCCAAGTATTTATTATATAGGCTTGCTTAAGCATCTCTTTATGATTATCAGCAAAAACTTCAAAAGAAATAGGTTTTTTTTTACAAATTTTTAAAATTTTTAATGAGTAGTCCTTATAATTTTTAGCTCCTGAAACCCTCATTAAACTGGGATTAGTTGTAAAACCATCTACTAATTTTTTATTATTAAAAAATTTTATGGTTTGATAGTCGGCGCTATCACAAAATATTTTTGTTTTCATTAGTCTAAATTCTTTACAATTTCTTCTGTCATTTTTTTTGCATCAGCAAATAACATCAAAGTATTATCTTTATAAAATAACTCATTGTCTATACCTGCATAACCTGGAGATAAACTTCTTTTAACAAATAATACTGATTTACATTTCTCTACATCAAGTACGGGCATTCCAAATATTGGACTTTTTGGATCAGTTTTTGCAACAGGGTTAGTTACGTCGTTGGCTCCTATTACAAAAGCTACATCTGAATTAGCAAAATCGTTATTTATATCTTCCAGCTCAAAAACTTCATCATAGGGAACATTCGCTTCCGCTAATAATACGTTCATATGCCCGGGCATTCTTCCTGCAACTGGGTGAATTGCGTAAGTAACTTTAATATCGTTTTTTTTTAACTTATCTACCATCTCTCTTAAAGCATGTTGTGCTTGAGCGACAGCCATTCCATACCCTGGAACAATTATAACTGAAGAGGCATTCTTCATTAAGAAAGCTGCGTCTTCAGCATTTCCACTTTTTACAGGTTTTTGATCTTTTGTATTTTTTTTATTATCTAAGGTATTATCTGCACCAAAACCTCCTAATATAACACTTACGAAAGATCTATTCATTGCTTTACACATTATGTAAGAGAGAATAGCACCAGAGGAACCAACTAGCGCTCCAGTTATTATCAGCGCAGTATTTTCTAAAGTAAAGCCAATTCCTGCCGCTGCCCATCCTGAGTAGGAATTAAGCATTGAAATAACTACTGGCATATCAGCTCCACCTATTGGAATAATCAATAAAACTCCGATTAAGAAAGAAATTATAATTACAGTCCAAAAAAGATTTTCGGATTGTAATTTACACAAATAATAAATTAATACAAAAATAGTAATACCCAATATTAAGTTTAAATAATGTTGACCAATAAAGGTAATTGGCGAGCCTGACATAATTCCTCTAAGCTTTAAAAAAGCAACTATTGATCCAGAAAAAGTTATTGCACCTACCGCTGCACCAATAGACATTTCTATTAGGCTGGCAAATTTAATATCTCCTGAAGTGCCGAGATTAAAAGCTTCTGGATTTAAGAAAGCTGCTATCGCAACAAAAACTGCAGCTAGACCTACGAGGCTGTGAAAGCCAGCAACAAGCTCCGGCATTGCTGTCATTGGTATTCTAAATGCTATAAAAGCTCCAATTGTTCCTCCTAAAATTAAAAATAAAAAAACGTAGATTAAAGAATTTGAAAAGCTACCTATTGATAAAAAAGTTACAACTATCGCAATTGTCATTCCTAAAATTCCGAAGTAATTACCTTGCCTCGAGCTATCTGGTGAAGATAAGCCTCTAAGTGCAAGAATAAAAAGAATTCCAGAAACTAAATAAAACACTGCAGATAAATTTGCTGATATCATTTTTTATTATTTTTCTTTTTTTTGTACATCTGGAGCATTCTTTGAGTCACTAAAAAACCTCCAAAAATATTTACTGCTGCTAAAATAATGGCCAAAAAACCAAAAATACTCGAAGTATCAAAAATTTTGTCTGATGTTCCTGCTAATGCAGCAATTATTGCACCAACAATGATTACAGATGAAATGGCATTTGTTACTGACATTAAAGGAGTATGCAAAGATGGAGTGACACTCCAAACAACATAGTAACCAATAAAAATTGATAATACAAATATACTTAATCTGAATATAAATGGATCGATTTCCATTATTTAATCTCCTTTATTAAAGTTTTTTCTATAATTTCATCATCCATATTTATATTGAAAATTTTTTTTTCCTTACTAAATAAATTCCTTATAAAACTAAATAAATTTTTTGCATATAAACTAGATGCTGTTAGAGGTAGCCTATTCATTAAATTTTTAACTCCAATTATTTTAATGCCATCAACAATATTAATTTTACCTACTTCAGAGAATGCAGAATTACCTCCTTGTTCTGCAGCAAGATCATAAATAATAGATCCTGGTCTCATTAATTTAACTAACTCTTCACTTAAAATTTTTGGAGCTGGTTTACCAGGAATTAGAGCAGTGCAAATTACTATATCATTTTTTTTCAAAGCATCTTTCATTAATTCAGCTTGTTTTTTTTTAAAATCTTCACTTACTTCCTTCGCATATCCACCTGCCGTTTCAAGATTTTCCGAGTCTTCTACTGTTAAAAATTTTCCTCCCAAACTCTCTACTTGTTCTTTTGATGCAGCTCTTACATCTGTAGCTGAAACTATTGCCCCCAACCTTTTTGCAGTTGCTATAGCTTGTAATCCTGCTACGCCTGCTCCAATAACTAAAATTTTTGCTGCTGGAACAGTTCCAGCTGCAGTCATCATCATTGGAATAGCTTTCTCAAATTCGTAAATCGAGTCAACGACTGATCTATATCCTGCTAAATTAGATTGAGAGGATAGTACATCCATTGATTGGGCTCTTGATATACGAGGTAATAATTCTAAAGAAAAAATATTAATATTTTTTTTTATTATCTCATTTAATTTTTTCTTATTTTGAGAAGGATTAAACATTCCAATTAAAATAGTTTTTTCTTTTAAAATAGAAATTTCTTGATCTTGGGGACAATTAACTTTCGTTAATAAATTAGAATTATCTAAAACTTCTACAGAAGAACTTTTAATTTCTACTCCAACACTTGAATACTCTTTATCAGTTATTCCAATATGCAAAGCGTAATTACTTTCCAAGCAAACTTTTAATCCTAGATTAATCAAATTTTTTGCTGTTTCAGGTGTGATTGAAATCCTTTTTTCTAATGATAAATCTTCTTTAATTGAACCTACTATCATAAATATAAAATTTGACTAAAGTAAAGTAAGGGCTAAAATTACTAATATTGCTATCACAGCTGTAGTGCCCCATAATACTAATTTGGTGAAACCTTTCCAAGTTTTTTTGTAATCTTCATCGCTCATGATTAACCTTGGCGAGCTTTAAATCTAGGATTTTTTTTGTTAATAACGTAAAGTTTACCTCTTCGCTTTACTAATTTAGAGTTTAGATCTCTTTTTTTTAATGATTTCAGTGAGCTAGCTATTTTCATAATGTTATTAGCCTGGCAACGACCTACTCTCCCGTGTCTTAAGACAAAGTACCATTGGCGCTGAAGGACTTTACTTCCGAGTTCGGAATGGGATCGGGTGTGGCCCCTTCGCAAT
>MDTB01222854.1_pt1 | contig 30154 bp, 33 predicted proteins | sample 811161 | NCBI WGS metagenome assembly MDTB01 (sample SAMN05326650, study PRJNA326480) | marine metagenome | isolation source: seawater | place: Mediterranean Sea | collected 2009 | reverse complement strand
TTTCTTTTTCAGTTAATTCTGAGCAATTATGTGTTCTGTATTTATTCATTGATCTAGTACTTTTTTTATTAGATTAATATTAATTGATTTTCCAGTAGATAAAGATAATTCATCTACTTCTTTAAGAAATTTAAACATTTTTTCATAAGATCTCTCAACATTATTTATTATAAAATCAGATATCTTAGGATTAACACTTATTTGTTTGTCAGATAAATTTTTTGTAATAATTACTTTTAAGAGATCATCAGTAGGTAATTCGATACCAATATAAATAAAACTGTTAATTCTAGACTTAAGATCTGCTAAGTTAAAATTGATACCTTTCATTGGGGGAATAGAATTGATCAATATAAATTTGTCTAATAGTTTTGAATGATTGAGAATCGAATATAGTAATTTTTCATCAATGTTATTATTGAAATTATCAATTATTAAACAATCTAAGTTGTTAAGTACCTGTATTACGTCATTATCAATATTTTTTGCATCAATTAATTTAATTCTTTTTATTTTTTTTTCTAGAATTTTTGCTAAATGAGTTTTACCCGACCCACTTGCACCGAATATATTCAGCCATTTTCCTGGCCATGCAGGCCAACTTTCAATTAGTTTAAAAGCAGAAAAGTTATTACTTGAAATAAAAAAATCCTGTTCATAATATTTTTTGGAGAATGGAAATTTAAATATAAGTTGATCCATTTTTATAATGTTTTAATAACCCACTGATCATTTATTAATTGTAATTTAATATTTTCTCTTTCAAGCTGATAAATAATTTTTTCTAATTTTCCCAAATATTTAATTTTTACATTAACATAATCTTTGTTAAATTCTTGAACATAAATATTTTCGATTAAATCAATATTTTTCATTCTTGAATGTAAATCTACTAAATTACTTTTTTTGTTTAAATCAAGTTTTGCGTTAATAAAAGATGGTACTCTAATATCAATTAAATTTCTTGATTTTACCAAATTAATTATTTCCTTTTTTAAGTCTGTAATAATTTTTTTGTTGAAGTCAGTTTGATCTGTATTTTGTTTTTTAAAATTTAAATTTTTAGCAATAATTTTATTTTGAATTTTTGTTTTGAGATAAATTTTTTTTTCTACAATATTACTATTTTCGATAATTATTAAAGCGATATTTTTATTTAAATATCCTTTAAATAGATCATCAATATTTATATTTATTAAACTATTTTTTGATCTATAAACTCTTTGAATAATTTCAATGTTCTCTAAAGGAAGAATAAATTCAATTAAATAGTTCTCATAAACATTATTCCAGTTTTGATAAAAAAAATTATTATTAAAAATATAAATTTCATTTTCTTTAATCAAAATTGGAAGAACATACAATTCTTTATCTAATATTTCAGAATAAGAAATTCCTTTTTTATAGAATAAATTATGAATTTTATCTTTATCAAATGTGAAGCTAAAATTAATAAGCTCATCTTTCTTTTCCTCATCGTACTTATTTGAAACTTGGTAATAATTTACTAATTGTTTTATTGAAGACAATTTCATATCAGAAAGTTTATCAACATCTTCCTTTAAAAGGATTTTTGTCAATAATTGGTTAAACCCTTTTTTTACAGCTTGATTTGCAAGTATATTATGTGAAGTTTTATCTTTTTTTTCTAATTGAATATTATTAACAGTAAATAAATTATTTTCAGATAAAAGATTTCCAGTTTTAAAAAAAACAATTAAAATAAGTATTATTTGTAAAAATAGTTTCATAAAAAATTTAATATCAATTTATAAATGAAAAAAAATGTAAATAGTTATAAAAAAAGTGGTGTTAACATTTCGTTAGCAAATAAATTAGTAAAACATATATCTAGATTATCAAAAAAAGATGTCAAAAAAACGAAGAGTTTTTTAAAAAAAGATACAATTGGAGGTTTTGGCTCTTTATTTGACATCAGTAATTTGAAGATAAAAGACCCCGTAATTGTATCCTGCACTGATGGCGTAGGAACAAAAATTGACTTAACAAATAAATTTAGAAAATTTGACACAATAGGAATCGATTTAGTGGCGATGTGTGTTAACGATCTAATTGTACAAGGTGCTAGGCCTTTGTTTTTTTTAGATTACATTGCAGTTGGAAAACTTGATTTAAATAAAGCAAAAAAAATTTTAAAAGGTATTTTTAAAGGATGTGAATTATCTAATTGTAAATTAATTGGAGGGGAAACTGCTGAGATGCCTGGGATTTATTCAAAAGATAAATTTGACCTAGCAGGTTTTAGTGTAGGTATAGTCTCTAAAAAAAAAATTTTAGATAAAAAAAATGTAAAAAATAATGATATTGTTTTGGCTATTCCTTCAAATGGTATTCATTCTAATGGATATTCTTTAGTGAGATCAATATTAAAAACAAATAAAATAAATAATTACCTTAAAAAAGAAATTTTAAAACCAACAAAAATTTATTCGGAAGAAATTTTACGTTTAACCAAAAAAAATCTTATTAATTCTGCAGCGCATATTACCGGTGGAGGTTTAATTGAGAATTTATTGAGATCAGTTCCAAAGAATTTAACTTTAAATATAGATCTTTCAAAAATAAAAACTACTAAAGTTTTCAAGTGGTTAAAAAGTAAAAATATTTCTGATGAAGAAATGATGAAAACATTTAATTGCGGTGTCGGATTTTGTTTAATAGTGCAGAAAAGTAATGTTATAAGAATTAAAAAGTTTTTTTCTAAAAAATATAAACCTTATGAAATTGGTTTTATTTCAAAAACTAAAAATAAAGTTAATTTGCTTAAAAATTTAAAATGGTAAAAAAAAACACCTGTGTTTTAATATCAGGACAAGGTTCAAATTTGAAAAATCTTATTATTCAATCTAGAGACAATAATTTTCCTCTAAAAATTAGTTTAGTAATAAGTAATAAGAAAAATGCTAAAGGAATAATCTATGCTAAAATACATAAGATACCTTATTTGGTGATTAATACTAAAAAAATGAATTATGAAAAAAAAATTTTAGAATATTTAAAAAAATACAAAATTTCTTTTATATGTTTGGCGGGGTATATGAAAATTTTATCAAAAAATTTAATAAGAAATTACCAAAAAAAAATAATCAATATCCATCCCTCTTTGCTGCCAAAATTTAAAGGGTTAAATACTTTTGCCAGAATGATAAATAATAAAGAAATAAAAGCAGGTTGTACTGTGCATTATGTTAATGAAAAACTAGATAGCGGAAGCATAATTCATAAAAAATTATTCTTTATCAGTCCACAAGATGATGAAAAAATTTTGAAGGAAAAAACTCAAAAATTAGAATACAGAGCTTTTCCCGAGGCTATTGTAAAAGTTTTTCGAAATATTTAGTTGTTAAAAAAGAACTCTATCTCTTTTTTTGCATTATCGATTGAGTCTGAGCCATGAACTGAGTTTTTATCAATAGATAGACCGTAAAGTTTTCTTATCGTATTTTCCTCAGCATTTTTTGGATCAGTCGCTCGCATAATTTTTCTATTTGATGATACAGCATCATTACCTTCCAGGATCATTGCTACTATAGGCCCAGAGGATAAATAAGAACAAAGATCGTTATAAAATGGTTTTGATAGATGAACTTTATAAAATTCAGCAGCTTCATCTTTAGTTAAATGTATTTTTTTACTATCTAAAATTTTTAAATTGTTATTTGTGAATATTGATTTAATTTTATCAATCAAGTTTCTTTCTACTGCATCTGGTTTAATTATTGAAAGTGTCTGTTCAACTTTACTCATAATTATCCTCTATTAATTTATTCAATAATCTTACTCCGAAACCTGTAGCTCCCCCAGAATTTAAAGCTCCACCATATTTTGAAAAAGCCATACCAGCAATATCTAAATGAGCCCAGGGAGTTTTATTTAAAATAAACCTTTGCAAAAATTGAGCTGCTGTGGTTGATCCCGCTCCTCCAACATAATTTATATTTTGCATGTCAGCGTTTTTGGAATTCATTAATTTATCATAATTCTTGTGTAAAGGCATTCTCCAGACCTTCTCCTCAACATTTTCGCCTGCTTTAAAAATTTGATTAGATAATTTATCATCGTTTGAAAAAAGTCCCGCATATTCTGAACCTAAACAAACAATTATAGCACCAGTTAAAGTGGCTAGGTCTACAATAAATTTTGGTTTAAATTTTTTTTCTGTAAATGTTAATGCATCAGCCAAAACTAATCGACCTTCTGCATCTGTATTCAATACTTCGATTGTTTTACCGCTGTAAGATTTCACAATATCCCCTGGTCTCTGTGCGTTTCCACTAACCATATTTTCTACTAAACCTACTATACCAACAGCATTTATCTTTGCTTTTCTTATTGCTAAATTTTTCATTAAACCTACTACAGTAGCCGAACCTGCCATGTCGTAGGTCATGTCCTCCATAAATCTCGCTGGTTTCAATGAGTATCCTCCAGTATCAAAACAAACTCCCTTTCCGACAAAGGCTAAAGGTTTAGAATTATTTTTTGCCCCATTCCACTCAATTGTAACAAGATATGATCCTCTAATACTTCCTTGGCCAACTCCTAATAGTGCATTCATGCCAAGTTTTTTTAATTTTTTTTTATCATATACATTAATTTTCAAACCGTCTTGTCTAAGAGATCCTATTCGTTTAGCATATTCATCTGGATGTAAAATATTTCCCGGTTCAGAAACTAAGTCTCTTGCATAGAAAGTACCTGCTTCAAGGGCTTTAAATTTTAATTGATTTTGAGATGAAGGTTTGTTTTTTTTACCAACTACATTTAATGAAATAAGCCTTGTTTCTTTTTTTGTTAGGTATTTTTTAAATTGATATGACTTTAATTTAATTCCATGCAGAAAAAGTCCTAAAAAATTTTCGTATTTACCTAAAATACTATCTGAAAAAACAAAATATTCACTATTTTTTCCATAATTTACACGTCCATAAAATTCTGCTCCTAAATTTTCTATATCATAACTCTTAAGGTTTTTTTTGATTGATATTAAAACTATTTTTTTTTTTGAGTTCAATTCATATACAAATATTTTTTTTTTTAGGTCACTAGTTTGCAGTAGATCTTTAATGTACAGAAACTCTGAAGTAGAGAGATACTTTTTTAAACTGTTCAAATTAAATTTATCATCTGAAAATAAAACTAAATTTGCTGCAGTTTTGTTACTTATTGTATTAGAGTATTTAATTGTTATAGACATAAATTTCTTATAAATTAGTTCGAAAAGAGTGATATAAGCTCAAATATCTCTATTTTCAATGGAAAATTGATCACAGTTAAACCATTAGTTGAAATTAATTTTCTGTTGCTTTATTTATATACGATATATTCCAATGCTTCAAAACAAAATTTATCGAAATTTTTTTTTAGAAATTTTTAGAACATTTTTTACCATTGTTTTTGGATTATCTATTGTTTCTTTGACGGTTAGGGCGGTTAATTTTTTAGATTTAATAGTTGATAGTGGTTATCCAATACTCACTTATTTTAAATACTCATTCTTAAATCTTTTTGGTCTTGCCCCTAAATTTATTCCTTTAGCATTTCTTTTGTCAATAATAATTTTTATATTAAAACATATTAATAATAGAGAACTAGATGTTTTATGGGTTTCCGGGGTAAAAAAAATACAAATTGTTAACTTATTTTTTTCAGTGTCAATAATTACAGTTTTTTTATATCTTATTTTTTCAATTTTCCTTACACCTTACGCTTTAAACAAATCAAGACAGTTATTAAGCAATGACAACTTAAATTCATTTCTTCCAACAATGAGATCAAAACAATTTAGTGACTCGTTCAAAGGTTTTACTTACATAGTGGAAAAAAAAATAAATAATGAAGTAAAAAATATATTTTTACATGACAAGGGAAGTAATTTAAAAAATTTATCATCATCTAATGAAGATGTTTCTGATGTCACTATTATTGCAAAAGAGGGTGTTGTACGAGACAGGGAAATGTTTCTAATCGACGGACAAATAATCTCTTCAAAAAAAAATAATGAAGAAAATGAAGTTTTAGAATTTAAACAATTAAATATTGACTTACAAAATTTTGTAACTTCAACTGTTAAACAACCAAAATTACAAGAAACATCGACGATTAAACTTTTAAGTTGCTTTATCAAACCAGATGAAGAATCTGATATTTGCAAAAATGAAGCTAAAAAAGAAATTCTTCCAATTCTTATACGAAGAATTATTTTACCATTATATATTCCAGTAATTTCTTTAATTTGTTCGTTATTATTATTAAAAAGTCAAAAAAACTTTTCAAAAAGAATTACAATATTTTTTCTAAGTTTTATAATTTTGGTACTTACAGAGTTAGTAATTAGGTATACAGGGCTCAACTACTTTTTAAGATTAGGTTATATAATAAGTCCTTTTATTTTACTGGCTTTAACTTATTCATTTCTAATATATAAATTTAACACTGAAACAAAATTATTATGAACAATGTAATGTTAAGATATCTTTTATCAAATTTTTTAAAATCTTTTTTTGTTGTAGTTTTAATAATTTTTTGTTTTGGAGTAATTTTAAATTTATTTGAAGAAATTGAATTCTTTAAGAATATGGATGTTACTGTATTTAAACCTTTGGTATTGACAACTTTATTCGTTCCTAGTTTAGTGCTTAAACTTCTTCCTTTTATAATATTTGTATCAAGTATGTGGTTTATGATGAAAATAAGAAATAATAATGATTTACTTATTTTAAAAATTTATGGATTTTCTAATATTAAAATTTTTTTAATACTAGCTTTTACTTCCTTTATGCTTGGATGCATTGTTTTAACAGTTGTAAGTCCGATCACATCTTCTATGGTAAAGTATTATGAAATAACAAAATCTCAACATGCAAGAGATATTGATCATTTGGTTAGCTTCAATAAAAACGGTCTTTGGATTAAAGAACCAATAAATAACGGAGACCGTATAATTTCTGCAGACAATATTAAAGGTACGGAACTTAAAAATGCAATAATATTTGAATTTAATAACGATTATGAATTGGAGAGAAAAATTTTTTCGAAAAATACAAATATTTCAGCGAAAACTTGGATTTTAAGAGATGTAATAGTTTTTAAATTAAATGAAGGTATTTTTGAAAAAAAAATGCATAACACGCTTAATATTGAGTCAATTTATGACTTTGAAAAAATTACAAGTTTGTTTAGCAATTCAGACACTATTTCCTTTTTAGACCTTATCATTAATTACAATAATTTGTTAAATAATGGCTACAGTAAACAATTTTTAGATCAGAGTTATCACACAATGCTGTCTCTTCCTTTTTTTTTATTTTTGATGACCGCTTTAGCTGCGATATTAACAATGTATACAAGCAAAAAGTCAGAGAATTTTAAATTAATAATCTTAGGATTAATAATGAGTGTATTAATATATTATTTAAAAGATCTTTCAGTTGCACTTGGTAAAACTGACAGGATTCCCCTTATTTTATCAGTCTGGGCACCTGTATTAGCTTTAAGTTTTTTCACTTTCATTGGAGTGCTTCAAATAAATGAAAAGTAAAATTTTAACAATTCTATATATACTCATTTTTTCTACAAATGCTTTTGCGGAAAATTTATTTATCCAAGCAAAAAGTATTAAGCTTGATAAAGATGGCATGATCTCAATTTTTAAGGATGAGGTTAAAGTGAAGACTAGAGACAAGGAAATTATAAGTGACTATGTAAAATATAATAAAAAAACTGGATACCTTTTAATTAAAGATAATATTAAAGCGACTGACAAAAAAGATAACATAATAGAAGCTGAAGTTGCTGAATATTTTGAAGAAAATGAGACCTTAAAAACTAAAGGGAAAACAAGAGTTACAACATCAGAAAAATATGTCTTAGATGGCAGCGATATTATAATTGATAATAAAAATAAAATTATAAAATCCAATGAAAAATCGTCTTTAATTGATTTGGATGGTAATAAAATTTTCCTAAACGCATTTGAGTATCAAATTGAGAAAAATATTTTTAAATCTGTCGGTTATATCAAAATAATCGATAATAAAAAAAATAACTTTGAATTCTCTCAAATTTATATAGATACAAAAAAAAATGAAATTCTTGGATCCGATATTAAAGCGTTTATGAATGACGAAAACTTTAAGATATCAAATGATAACAAGCCACGAATATTTGCAAATAATTTAACTTCAAACAAAGAAACAAATGTTTTTATAAAGAGTATATTTACTTTATGTAATTATAGAGAGGGCGATAAGTGCCCGCCATGGTCTATTCAGTCATCTAGAATGTTACACGATAACAAGAAAAAAACTATCTATTATGACAATGCGATAATTAAGGTTTATGATATTCCAGTTTTTTATCTACCTAAGTTTTCCCACCCAGATCCAACAGTAGAAAGAAGATCTGGATTTCTTCCGCCCTCAATTTCCGATACTAAAAATCTTGGTGAAAGTATCTCTGTTCCATATTTTTTTGACATTGCTAAAAATAAAAACTTTACATTAACGAGTCGATTGTATGCATCTGAGAATCCTTTATTTTTAGGTGAATACCATCAAGCATTGAAAGATTCCTATCTTATGGCTGATTTTGGTTATACTGAAGGCTATAAAAAAACCAGTGTAACAAAAAAACAGGGATCAAAATCACATCTGTTTACAAAATTTGTAAAAAGTTTCAAAGGAGAAAACAATTCTGATAATAATTTAAGTATATCTATTCAAGATACCTCAAATGACAAATATCTTAAATTGTATAAAATTAAATCTAATTTAGTTGATTTTAATAATGATATTTTAGAAAGCTCGTTAAATTTTACTCACCAAAATGAAGATTTATTTTTTGGTTTTAATACTAGCATCTACGAAACAACAATAGATAGCTATGAGGATAAATATGAGTTTGTTATTCCTGAATTAACATTTGATAAAAATTTATTCAATAATGAAAGAATTGGTAGTTTAGAGTTTCAGTCAAATTTCAAAATTCGAAATTATGAGACGAATAAATTAGAGAATTTTTTAATCAATGATTTAAACTGGGAGTCTAAAGATATTAATTTATTTTCAGGGATAAATACAAAATTTTTAGGAAATTTAAAAAACATAAACTATGAGGCTAAGAATGTTTCTAGATTCAAAGAGGATACTACTAGTGAGTTGTTTGGAGCATTAGGTATTTTATCTGATATTAATCTTAAAAAAATAAACAAAAATGCTGAGCATTATTTAAGACCTAAATTGCTATTAAGGTTATCGCCTGGAAGTATGAGGCAGCAGACAAGTGGTAGTAGACTTAAATCAATATCTGCTTTTAATCTAAATAGAATTGATGATGTTAGAAATTATGAAACTGGGATTAGTGCTGCTGTTGGCCTTGATTATGAAATTAGAAAAGATAATAATAATTTTGAATTATCATTGGCACAAATAATTAATGAAAAAGAAAATAATAAAATGGCTGATAAAACTAGTATGAATGAAAAGCTCTCTGATCTAGTAGGATCAGCAAAATATAAGGTGAACAATAATTTTGATATAAATTATGACTTTTCTATTGATCAAAATTACAAAGATTTAAACTATAACGAGATCAGCACTTCAATGAATTTTAATTTATTAAATATTAACTTTGGTTATTTAGAGGAAAAGAAACATATTGGAGATCAAAATTATTTTACAACAAAAATAGATCTTGGAAATAAAGATAAAGGTTTGTTCTCGTTTGAGACAAAACGTAATTTAATAACAAATTCCTCTGAATTTTATAATTTAAGTTATGAATATTTAAATGATTGTTTAAGAGCAGGTTTAGTATACAGAAGAGAATTTTATAATGACTCAGAATTAGAACCGGAAAACTCATTAATGTTTAAAATCACTCTTGTGCCTTTTGGAGATTTAAACTCTCCTACGATTAGTAAATAATGAAAAAATTTCTAAATTTTATTTTATTTTTTTTAATTATTTTTTCAAAAACAGTTTTTGCAAAAATTGAAAATAAAATAGTTTTAAAAGTAGAAAATGAAATAATAACAAATTTTGAAATCAAAAATAAAATTTTAAGTTTACTGATGCTTTCCGGTCAAAATATTAATCAAGATAACATTGATAAATATAAAAAAGAAGTCTTAAACATTTTAGTTGATTATAAACTAAAAAAAATAGAAGTGTCAAAATACAATATTAAAAAAAATGACGATAAAATTAATACTTATATAAAAACAATTTCTACTGATACCGCAACTTTAAAAAATAAGTTTTTGGAAAATAATTTAGATTTTCAATTATATTTAAATGAAATTACAACTGAATTTATGTGGCAAGATTTAATCTATAAATTATATTCAAAAAAAATTGATATTAACAAAAACGCTATTGAAAATGAAATAAATGAATATATTGAAAAGACATCTTCAATAGAAGAGTTAAGAATTTCAGAAATTGAATTTTCATTTAACAATAAAGAAGAGCAAGAAAAAAAGATTTTAGAAATTGAAAAAGAAATAAAAGAAATTGGTTTTGAAAAAACGGCTTTAAAATATAATAATAATTACAGCGATCCCTCTAATAGTGACCTTGGTTGGATAAGCTCGAGTTCATTGGCTCCTGAAGTTAATTATATGTTAAGTAAAATTAAGATTGGTGAAATTACTAAGCCAATAATAAGACAAAATAATATAGTTTTTCTTAAATTGACTGATAAAAGAACTTCAAAAAAAGAAAATATAGATATAGATAAATTAAAAAAAAATTTTATAAATAAAAAAACAAATGAACAGTTCGATCTTTACTCTAGAAGCCACTTATCAAAGTTAAGAAATAATAGTTTAATTGAATATAAATGAATAACAAAATTTTATTATTAAGCGGTGATCCTTATAGTATAAATTCTGAACTAATTTTTAAGACTTGGAAAAAACTTAACAAAAGAACAAGAAAAAAAATTTTCTTGATCTCAAATTACGAACTAATAAAAAATCAATTTAAAAAACTTAAATTTCCAATGAAAATTATCAAAGTCAAAAATTTAAGTGAAGATGTAAAAAGTAATTATCTTAAAATCATAAATTTAGATATTAACTTTGTGAACCCTTTTGATATTTCAAAAAAAAATAGATCTGAATTTGTTCTAAAATGTTTAAATAAAGCTCACAATTTAGCTTTAAGAAAAGATGTGGCTGGCATTATCAATTGTGCTATCGATAAAAAAATTTTAGAAAAAGATAGAACTGGTGTAACAGAGTATCTTGCATCAAAGTGCAATGTTAAAAATGATCAAGAAGTAATGATGATAAGAAATAAATATTTATCGGTTGTACCTATAACCACTCATATTGATATTAAACAAATCTCAAATAAATTAAGCTCAAAAAAAATAGTTAACAAGATAAAGACAATAGAAACTTGGTTTAAAATTAATTTAGAAAAAAAAGTTAGAATTGGTATCTTGGGATTAAACCCTCATAACGCGGAGTTGAGAAAAAATTCTGAGGAAAGACGAATTATCATTCCAGCTATAAAAAGACTTAAAGCCTTAAAATCCAATGTTAAAGGTCCGTTAGTTTCAGACACTTTATTCATTAATGATTATAAAAAATTTGATGTTATTGTTGGGATGTTTCATGATCAAGTTCTTTCTCCATTTAAAGCAATATTTAAATTTAATGCAATTAATATTACACTTGGACTAAAATATTTAAGGGTTTCTCCAGATCACGGAACGGCTATTGATCTTATAGGTAAAAATAAAGCGAATATCGAGAGTTTGTTGGAGTGTATTAATTTTATAAGTAAATTCGGAAAATGAACTATGCTAAAAAATCACTAGGGCAAAATTTTTTAATTGATAAGAATATTGTAAAGAAAATTATCGACTTAACTGAAATAAAAAATAGAAATATTATTGAAATTGGACCCGGAAAAGGTGCTCTGACACAAGAAATATTAAACAGAAAACCAAAATCTTTAGTGGTTGTAGAAAAAGATAAAAATTTAGCAAATGATTTAAAAAAAAAATATTCGAGTAATAGATCAATTATAATTTATAATGAGGATATTCTTAAGTTTGATCTTGAAAATAAAATCAAAATTAATTGTACTATTTTTGGCAATCTGCCATTTAATATTTCCTCGCAAATTCTAGTAAAAATTTTAAAATTCAAAAGATGGCCGCCACGCTTTAAAAGTTTAGTTTTTATGTTTCAAAAAGAATTAGCTGAGAGAATTTTAGGTAAGTTTCCATCAAAAAAATATGGAAGGCTATCAATTTTATCCAGTTTTAGATTAAAAATACTGGAAAAATTTTTGATTTCTCCTAATTGTTTTTTTCCTAAACCTAAAGTTGACTCAATGATAATTCATTTTAAACCAAGAAAAAATATTACGCACAATATCAAGGAAATAGATAATTTAGAAAAAGTGACTAATATACTTTTTTCTAACAGAAGAAAAATGGTGAATAAAAATATTAAAAAAATTCTGACTGAAGAGAAAATAAAGAAAATTTCTAATTTAAAAATAAACCTAAGACCTGCTGATTTAAGTCCAGATACATATTATAGGATTACCGAGCTACTTGAAAAGCATTAAAATTTTGATTTTTATTATTAATTATTATTTGTTCTATTTGTTTAAAGCAAACATCTAAATTTTTGTTAATTATAACGTAATCATAGTCATTCCAGTGCTTGATATCTTCATCAAATGAATTAAATCTTTTTTCAATTTCCTCATTTGTATTCTGGTTTCTTTTTATTAACCTTTTTTTTAACTCTTCTTTATTATCTGTAATTAGGTACAGTTTAATCAAGTTTAAATTTTTAAACTTTGATAGTTGTTTTGTTCCTTGCCAATCAATATCAAATATAATGTCATTATGAAGAATTGTTTCATCGACATTTTTTTTTAAAGTACCGTAATAATTCTCAAATATTTTTGCGTACTCATAAAATTTATTTTCATTAATCAGTTTCTCAAATCTTTCATGAGACACAAAATGATAATCTACACCATCAACCTCATTAGATCTTGGTTTCCTTGTTGTGTGTGAGACCGAAATTTTAAATGATTGATGTTTTTGTTGAATTTTCTTTGTTAAAGTTGTTTTTCCTACTCCTGATGGAGAGGACAATATAACCATGATATTTTTATCATGAGCCATATTAAAAATATTTTGTTTTAGCTGGCTTTACTCTCAATAAATTTAATAGCATCACCCACAGTCAAAATTTTTTCAGCTTCGCTATCTGAAATTTCAGAACCAAATTCTTCTTCAAAAGCCATAACCAATTCAACAGTGTCCAAACTGTCTGCTCCTAGATCATCGATAAAGCTAGCTTCCTCAGCTACTTTTTCTTCTTCGATTCCTAAATGATCGGCTACAATTTTCTTAATTTTTGCTTTAATATCGTCTGACATGAAATCCTTTCTAATTTTTTGTATAATTTCTTATTAGATTATTAAAAAGAATTGTCAAGACATATACATTCCGCCATTAACATGGATAGTTTCTCCATTAATGTACCTGGCCATATCAGATGCTAGAAAAGCTACGCAATTTGAAACATCCTCTCCAGTACCCAGGTCTCCAGATGGAATTTTGTTAATTAAAATTTTTTTAAACTCATCGTTAATTTTATCAGTCATGTCTGTTTTTATGAAACCTGGTGAAACACAGTTTATGTTTATATTTTTTTTTGCGTACTCAATCGCTAAGCTTTTTGAAAATGCCACTATACCAGCCTTTGAGGCAGCATAATTAGCCTGACCTAGGTTCCCTGTATGCCCAACAATTGATGTAATATTGATTATTTTACCATACTTTCTTTTCAACATTTTTTTAATACTATGTTTACACATTAGAAAACTTGCGGTTAAATTTATATCTAAAACTTTTTTCCAGTTTTCCTCGGTTAACCTTATTGAGAGATTATCTAAAGTGATACCTGCGTTATTGACTAGAATATCTATACCTTCCAATTTTTTTTCAGCATTTTCTATGAATTCTTCAATTTTGTCATGTTTATTTAACTCAAATCTTTCGGTATGAATTTTTGGAAATTTTTTTTTTTAGATTATAAAGTTTTTCTTCATTTGTTCCTGTGGCAACAATTATTGTTTCTAATGAGTCAAATTTTTCTACTAATGAGTTTCCGATCCCACCAGTTGCTCCTGTTATTAAAACTTTTTTATTTTTTAATCTCATCGTTAAATTTTTTAATATCAGCTATTGAATTGATTGAAAAGCAATTAGCATCTTTGATAGTTCTTTTTACCATGCCAATTAGAGCTTTTCCTGGACCTATTTCAATATAATTTTTAATACCGTTCACTGACATGTAAATCAAGCTTTCACGCCATCTAACTGTAGAGTAGATTTGATCTACTAATAAATTTTTTATTATGTTAGAATCTTTCTCTGATTTAGCTGTCACATTATTGATAATTTCAACAATTGGATTTTTAAATTTTGTATTATTAATTTTTTCTTTCATGGAGTCGGCAGCAGGCTTCATCAATGAACAATGAAAGGGAGCGCTTACTTTAAGAGGTATCGATTTAATCTTTTTTTCTTTTAATAATTCTTGTAATTTATTTATACTTTGTTTCGCACCACTAACTATTACTTGACCATCTGCATTATCATTAGCTATTTCACAAATGTTGTTATTATCGTTGAATTTTTGTAAAAATTTTTTTACTTCTTCAGTTTTTAATCCAAGTATAGCTATCATGCTGCCTTTACCTACTGGCACAGCAGATTGCATTGCTTTCCCTCTCTCATGTAAAAGATATAAAGAATCCGTCAAAGTTAATGATTGTGCACTTACCAGAGCGCTGTATTCACCGAGTGAGTGCCCAGCAAAATATTTAAATTCATTAATATTGCAGTTAAATTCCTCTTGTAAGACTCTAAATATTGAATAGCTAACAGTTAAGATTGCCGGTTGAGTATTTTTAGTCAGTTGTAACTCATTCTCTGGTCCATTTAAAATTATTTTTGAAATATTGTAATTGAGTTTATCATCAGCTTCTTGGAAAATTTTTTTCACTAAATCAAAATTCTCGTAAAACTCTGAACCCATACCAACAATTTGCGACCCCTGGCCTGGAAACAATAGTGCATTCATTTTAATAAGTTTTTCAATATTTTTAAGTATTGCTTAAATTCTTCAGTATAGTATAAACCAGTTTTTATAAATAAATATTAAAACTTAATAACAACTAAAATATGGCTTTTTACGAAAATACAATAGTTGCTAAACAAGATTTAGCAGAAAAAGATTTAAAAACTATCAAGGATAAATATAACGAAGTTATAAATAGTTCTTCTGGAAAAGTTATTAAGGTTGAGGAATGGGGCTTATTAAACTTATCTCATAAAATTAAAAACTATAAAAAAGGATTTTATATTCACTATAAATTTGAGGGAGACAGTAAAACATTATCTGAAATTAAAAAAAAAATTAAGGTTGATGCGAAAATTATTAGGCATTTGACTGTAAAGTATAAAAAATTAGATATTGAAAACGAATATTTTAATAAAAAAGATAAATAATGAAAAAAAGAAATAAAAAATTTCAAAAAAGAGGAACAAGTTCACTAAATAAATTAAGCTTATTTCAGAAAAATGACGGAAAATTTTCAAAAAGATGTCCTCTTTCAATAAAAAATGCACCTGTAGTTGATTATAAAAATATCTCATTACTAAAGAAATATATTTCTGACAATGGTAAGATAGTTTCTACCAAAATATCAAGTGTCTCACACGGCAAACAAAAAAAACTTACTCGTGAAATAAAAAAAGCTAAGATGTTAGGTCTTATCTAAATGGAAATAATTTTATTAGAAAATATCCTTAATTTAGGAAATATAGGCGATAAGGTTAAAGTTAAAAATGGGTATGGAAGAAACTTTTTACTTAAAAAGGGTAAGGCTCTTAGATTTAATAAATCTAATCAAGATCTTGTAAATAAAAAGAAAGATGAATTAAATAAAAAAAATACAGAAATTAAAAATAAGTATAAAGAAATTGCAAAACTCATAAAAAATAAGACATTTAAATTTTTCAAAGAAAGTAAAGACAATGGTGATTTATACGGCTCAATTAAACCTAAAGAAATAACAAATATAATTAAAGAAAAGTCCAATGCAGAAGTAAATCCATCACAAATTATACTAAAAGAAGATTTAAATAAAATTGGTATTTTTAAAGTAGATATAAATTTTCATTCTGAAGTTAAGACAAATATTCTAATCCAAATAGATAAGGTCCAGTCTAAATAACTTTTCCACAGTACCCTAAAAAAGGTGTGTAACTTTTATCTTTAAAAGAGGTCTCTTTATCCTATTATAATTGTGTGAAAGAAATTAAAAACCTTCAACAAAATGTAGAAAATAAACAACCTTCGAACTTGGAAGCTGAACAAGCTTTAATAGGTTCAATTTTAATTAATAATGACATTATCGATGAGGTTTCAACTATAGTGAATTCCTCAACATTTTATGATCCGGCGCATGTGAAAATTTACGAAGTTATAGAAAATCTTAATAACAAAGGGATGATTGCAAATCCTATTACTTTAAAAAATTTTTTTGAAAAAGATAATATGTTAAATGAAGTTGGCGGTACGGAATATCTCGTTAAACTAACAAGATTTTCTGGTTCTGCTAAACAAGCAGTTGATTATGCTAAAATTATTCATGAAATGTACCTACGCAGAGAATTAGTGCAAATTTCTGACAAGCTATCATCCGATACGTTAAACGCTAACTCACAAGAACAAAATGCTGAAGATATTATTGAAAGCACTGAAAAATCTCTTTTTGATTTAGCTGAAAGAGGAAGTTTTTCTCAATCATTTCTAAAATTTAACCAAGCTCTTGACCAAACAATTGAAATGGCGACTTTGGCTATGCAAAATGACCAAGGTATAGTTGGCGTCCCAACTGGTCTAAATGATTTAGATGAAAAATTAGGTGGTCTTCATAAATCGGACTTAGTTATTCTTGCGGGTAGACCTTCAATGGGTAAAACAGCTCTTGCAACAAACATCGCATATAATGCAGCTCAAAATATTTTAAAGAGGCAAGAAAAATCCTCAATAGCTTTTTTTTCTTTAGAAATGTCATCTGAACAATTATCTACAAGAATTTTATCTGAACAGGCAAGGATTAAATCTGATGATATCAGAAGAGGTAAAGTAACTGAGGAAGAAATAAATAGATACATTGAGACTTCAAGAAATATTTATAATCTTCCGCTTTACATCGATGAAACGCCAGCAATCACAATTGCAACTTTAAGCAATAGATCTAGAAGAATTAAAAGGCTTTTCGGACTAAGTTTAATAGTTGTTGATTATATTCAATTAATGAGATCAAGCTCAAGTAAGAATGAAGGAAGAGTTCAAGAAATTTCTGAGATTACCCAAGGTCTAAAAGCTCTTGCAAAAGAATTATCGGTTCCTGTATTAGCATTATCTCAATTGTCAAGAGCTGTTGAACAAAGAGATGATAAACAACCCCAGCTTGCTGATTTAAGAGAGTCTGGGTCCATCGAACAAGATGCAGATGTGGTAATGTTTGTTTATAGAGAAGCTTATTATTTGGAAAGAAAACAGCCAAAACTTGGATCCATAGAACACGCAGAATGGCAATCTAAAATGAATGATGTTAACGGGCTGGCTGATATTATCTTGGGAAAACAAAGACATGGTCCTACAGGTACTGTTAAAGTTGAGTTTGAGGGAATTTACACAAAATTTAAAGATTTAAGCAATAATTAAGCTTAGTTTTTACTTTTGTTATAAAAAAATTAAGATATATCTGAAACATCATAATGTTTGCCGATATTTATAAAAAATTAGTAATAGATTTTTCTAAAGTTACTATTTTTTTATTAATTATTATAGTTGGATATTCCTTATATCATTCAAAAAATTTTAATTTAGATGCATCCTCTGACGCACTTTTGCTCGAAGGTGATCCAGACCTTAGATACTTAAGAGAAGTAAATAAAACTTATGGATCAAAAGACTTCTTAGTTTTAACATATACTCCAATTTCAAGTTTTGTAGAAAAAGAGACGATTTTAAATTTACAACTGCTTAAATCTAAAATTGAGAAATTAACTTGGGTTGAAAGTGTCATTACGGTAATTGATGTGCCCCTTCTTAAAAGTACAGATGAAGGTTTAATGGAAAGATTGCAGAATTATAAAACTTTAGCCTACCCGGAAATTGATAGAAAAAGAGGTTTTGATGAAATTGTAAATAGTCCAATCTATAAAGATTATGTAATTAGTAAAGACGGTAAAACTTCTGGAATTGTTGTATATCTTAAAAAAGATGAAAGATTAGCAGAATATATACAAGTTAAAGATAAATATTACGATCAATCTAAAGATATAGGTTTATCTAAAGAGGAAAAAATAAATTTTAAAAAATTTATTGATGAATACGAAGAATATAAAAATCTTTATAACACAAGAAATCATCAAAATATTACTGAAATAAGAGATGTGATTAGTAAGTACGGGGAGAATGCTAAGATACATCTTGGTGGTATTCCAATGATTGCAGATGATATGATGAGCTACATCAAAAGTGATATTATAGTTTTTGGCATTGGAGTTTTTCTTTTTATAATTTTAACACTATGGTTTATTTTTAGAAGTTTAAAATGGGTGATCATGCCATTACTAGGATGTGCTACCTCAGTCATTATAATGATTGGACTCTTGGGTTTAATTGGTTGGAAAGTAACTGTAATCTCCTCTAATTTTATTGCTCTAATGCTAATACTTAATATGGCAATGAACATTCATGTAACAGTAAGATACTTACAATTAAAAAAAGAATTTCCTCATTTAAGTAAAGATGAAGCGGTGTTTGAAGCAAGTAAAAAAATGATGTTACCTATTCTTTACACTGTGCTGACTACTATTTGTGCGTTTCTGTCTTTAATTTTTAGTGGTATAAAACCAATAATTGATTTCGGCTGGATGATGACTTTAGGATTGACTGTCTCGCTGTTAGTAACATTTCTGTTACTTCCTTCTTTATTATGTCTATTATCAACTGACAATGAAATTGGTTTAAAAAATACTGAAAAATCTTTAATTACAACTGCGCTAGGTTCTTTCACAAAAAAAAATGAAATTTTAATTTTTGGTTCTACGATTTTGATAGTTATATTAAGTGTTATTGGAATACTAAAACTTGAAGTGGAAAATAGTTTTATTAATTACTTCGATAAAGAGACTGAAATTTATAAAGGTATGAAAAAAATTGATGAAGAGCTAGGTGGTACAACACCATTAAATATTATCTTAAAATTTCCAGTAAAGAAAAGAGAAATCAAAAAAAAGAGTGATGAATTTGATGAATGGGAAGAGGAAAATGAAAATGATGAAGATAAAGCAAAATATTGGTTTACAAGAGACAAAATGGACAAAATTATTAAAGTTCACGATTACTTGGACTCTTTACCTGAAATAGGAAAAGTCTTATCATTTGGTTCAATTTTAAGGGTAGCCGAGGATTTAAATAACAAAGAATTACAAAGTTTAGAAATTGCAGTTTTATATAGCAAAATACCTGAGTCTATAAAAAAAGAAATAATTTCTCCATATATCTCGGTTGATAAAGATGAAGCTAGAATAAGTGTTAGAATAAAAGACTCTTTAGAAAACTTAAGAAGAGACGATTTAATAAAAAAAATAGACTCTGAACTTAATACAAAACTCGGCTTAGAAAAAGATGAGTATAAATTAACTGGTGTTTTAATATTATTTAATAATTTATTACAAAGTTTATTTAAGTCTCAAATTTTAACCCTTGGAATTGTAATCTTAGGTATTTTCATGATGTTTTATATTTTATTTAGAAATATTACTGTTTCTTTAATTGGTGTTGTTCCAAACTTCATTGCTGCTTTTTTTATACTTGGTATAATCGGGCTAATTGGTATCCCGCTTGATATGATGACAATTACAATTGCCGCAATTACAATTGGAATAGCAGTAGATAATAGTATTCATTATATTTATAGGTTTAAGGAAGAATTTAAAAAGATTAATGATTATAATAAAACATTAGACAGATGTCACAATACTGTGGGTGTAGCAATCTTAAATACTTCAATAACAATTATTTTTGGATTCTCTATACTAATTTTGTCAAATTTTATTCCAACAATATATTTTGGAATTTTTACTGGAATAGCGATGATGTTAGCGATGATGTCTGTTTTAACTTTGCTTCCAAAACTAATTCTTACATTTCAGCCATTTGGTAAACAAAATAATAATATATAATGAACAATTTTGTACAGGGGATTAGTAATGCAAATTTATTTGATTTAATTTTTCTTGTGGTTTTAATTTATTGTATAATTCAGTGTTTTATCAAAGGTTTTTCTCTTAGTATAATCTCGTTTATGAAATGGGTTTTATCAACAATAATAACTATTATTTTATTGCCAAAGTTTCAACCCATAGTTAGTAATTATATTGAGTCAGAATTTATTAACAACATTGGTTTGGGAATTGTTATATTTGTACTTTCTCTTTTCATAATCATATTAATTGGTAAAACTTTAGGAAGAGCAGTAACTTGGACTGGAGTAGGTTCAATTGATAAAGGATTTGGATTTTTATTTGGATTTTTCAAGGGTTATATTGTGTCAGTTTGTTTATTTACAATTTTAAATTGGTTTTATCCCTTCCAAAATTGGGGTATATCAGCAGAGAAAGCTATTTCGTTTAACTTAATTAATAAAGGTAGTGAAATCTTGATTGAAGAATTTCCATCAAGTGAGGATTTCATTGATACAAAAGAGAAAATTGAAAAAATTTAAATTAGATAAATTGCATGAAGAATGTGGTATTTTTGGTATATCTAACCATGAAGATGCCTCTGCTCTAGTTGCTCTAGGATTACATGCGTTACAGCATAGGGGCCAAGAAGGTTGTGGAATAGTTGCATTTGATGGAAATAATTATCACTCAGAAAAAAGACAGGGATTAGTTGGAGATCATTTCACTGATCCTGAAACATTAAAAAAATTACCTGGAAAATTTTCAATTGGCCACAATAGGTATTCAACTACTGGAGAAACATCTTTAAGAAATATTCAGCCGTTTTTCGCAGATTTACATATGGGTGGTTTAAGTATTGCTCATAATGGAAATTTAACTAATGCGCTAATGTTAAGAGAGGCACTCGTAAAAGACGGAGCAATTTTTAGAACAACTAGTGATACTGAAACTATAGTTCAACTTATTGCTAAATCAAAAAGAGAAAAATTCATTGATAAATTAATTGATACTCTTTTTCAAATACAAGGAGGATACTCTTTAGTTTTGATGACTAATAAAAAATTAGTAGGTGCTAGAGATCCATTTGGGATAAGACCTTTAGTAATAGGAAAAATAAAAAATTCCTATATTCTTGCATCTGAGACTTGCGCCTTAGATATTGTTGGTGCAAATTTTATAAGAGAAGTAGAAAATGGTGAGATCGTTGTAATTGAGAATGAAAAAATATCTTCAGTGAAACCATTCCCTAAACAAAAACCAAGACCTTGTGTTTTTGAATACATTTATTTTGCTAGGCCTGATAGTTTGATAAACGGCAAATGTGCTTACGAATACAGAAAAAATTTAGGTTCTGAACTAGCAAAAGAAACAGATGTAAATGCTGACTTCGTTGTACCTGTTCCTGACTCTGGTGTACCAGCTGCTTTAGGTTTTGCGGAAGAATCAAATAAAAGATTTGAACTAGGATTGATTAGAAATCATTATGTCGGACGAACTTTTATTGAACCAACTCAAAATATAAGAAGTTTGGGCGTTAAACTTAAACTAAGCACAACTAAGACTATAGTAAAAAACAAGTCTATAATATTAATTGATGACTCTTTAGTAAGAGGAACGACTTGTCATAAAATTGTGAAAATGCTCTATGAAAGCGGGGCAAAAGAGGTGCATGTGAGAATAGCATGTCCTGAAATAAAATATCCAGATTTTTACGGCGTTGATATGCCAACCAAAAATGAATTGTTAGCTTTTGAAAAAAACAATCAACAAATGTGTGATTACATAAAAGCAAAAAGTTTAAAGTTTTTAAGTTTAAAAGGTTTGTATAAAGCATTAATTGATGAAAATAGAAATAATGATTATCCACAGTTTAGTGATCATTACTTTACGGGTGAATATCCTATAAAACCACAAGATAACTTAAAAGGATTAAAAATTAAGCAACTTTCTCTATTAAGTATAAAATCAAATAACTAATTTAAAGTAATTAGTTTCTTTTTATTATCTAAATATAAAATATTACCATTTATAAAAATTGGGTTTGAACTCATCTTGGAAGGTAATTTATAAATATCTTTTAAATTTCCTCTCACATCAAATTTTAAAATATAAGAACTTTTGAGAAATATCATTAAATTATCATTAGACATCGTAAAAAATTTGAAATGGGCTTTTTTCTTTTTTGTATTTAAAAATACAGAAATTTCCTCATTTATATCATACGAATAAATTATTTTTCCATTTATTAGATCAAAAGAGATTAATAATTCATTATCACTTACTAAAAAAAGATAGTTATTTGTTATTAGTGGTTTTATGAAAGATGTTAAATTTAGTTTATAAATAATTGAGCCATTAATTGCGTCAATTACATAAGTAAATTTATTTGTTGTTACTATAACTAAATTATTATTATTTACTATTTGATTGCTATTAAATAAATTACTTGTATTTAAGTCTATTGATGGGTTTAAATTTACAAACCATTTAATGTTAAATTTTTTATTATCAATTGAATATAAAGTGCCAAAAGTGTTTAAAAATAATATTGATTCATTATTTTGTGACAAATTATTTTTAAAATCATTTTGAACCAAAATTTCCTCAGTTGGTATTTGCTTTAAAATATTTCCAGTTTCTTTTTCTAAAATTATAAAATTATTATTAATATTAGAGGTAAATAGATAGTCTTTAAAAATTTTAAAATTTGAATTAAAGGGAATCTTATAATTTTTTGCCCAAATTAATTTATTTTTCTTATAGTCATAGGCATACAAATACCCAAGATTGTCTGAAATATAAATTACTCTATTTTCTACAATAAAATTTAGCTCTTTTTCAAATTTTTTGTAACTTTTTTTGTAAAAATTAAATTTCGATAATATTTTTTTTTCCTTAAGTGAATAAGATACGACATTACCTTTTTTGTCATTAAAAATTAAATTATTATTTTCGTATAAAATATATTTATCTATCTGATATCTTGATAATTTTTTTGACCTAAAAATTATTTTATTTAAATTATCATATTGAAAATTATCATAATTATTATTTCTATTATAAAAAATATCTGTCCATTTCTTTGGGTAAGTTTGACTAGGTAATTTAATTTGAATTTTTTTGTTAATAGGAATTATTTTATCAAAAAATTCTTGAGTTGTTGATAGCTTCTTAAAATCTTTAAATTGATTGTTTTTTTCAATTGGAGACTCTAAGTCATTATTCCAAATTCCTGTTTTGTTATCAAATGAGCAGTTTTGAAATAAAATTAGAATAAACAAAACGTAAAATATTTTCATATTTATTCTATTCTTTTAATATTTCTTTTATTAATGGGCTTAGTCTTGATTCATTATCTATTAAATTCTTAAACAAATCTTCACCTGCTTTATTTTTTGAATTTTTATAAAGAAATAAAGCTTTTTTAAAAATTATTAAATCTTTTTGATTTTTTGATTTATTGTATTTTTCAACTTTTTCAAAATATTCTAAAACTTTTTTTTCATCAAGAATTAAATCTGAGTCTAGCATAGTATTAAGAGCCAATATTGAATAAAAGTTATTTTTAGATAAAATAATTTCTTCAAAGAGTTTTTTTGACTCCTCTTTTTTATTAGACGAGAGATACACACCTGCTTGTATGTATTTTTCCGCTATTAAATTATTTTTTTTTTCAACACTTATTTTAAATAAAGAGTATAATATTAAAGTTATGATTAAAATTGACAATATTGAATATATTTTCAATTTATTATTATTATAAAAATTAAGTAATTTTTTATTTGATGAATTTTCGTCTGAATTTGTTTCCATTAAAAAAAATTTCTGATTGTGGGAAATCTTGTTGTTTTTACTTCTCTAGTATATTTTTTTACAGCTTTTTCAATAATTCGATTCAAGTTAACATATTTTTTTACAAATTTAGGATAAAATCCACTTATCCCTAACATGTCATCTGTAACTAATATTTGTCCATCACAGTAAGATGAGGATCCTATCCCAATTGTAGGTATATCGATACTTTTTGTAATAATCTTTGCTGATTTGGCAGATACACATTCAAGTACAATACTAAAAGCTCCTGCTTTTTGTATTAGGCGTGCTTCTTTTAACAGCTTTTTCATTTCTGATTTTTTTTGCCCTTCTATTTTAAATTTGTTTTTAAATTGAGGTGTGAATCCAATATGACCCATAACTGGTATTTTTTTTTTTACTAACGATTCTATTATTTTAAAATTTTTTTTATGACTTTCTAATTTGATTGCGTCACATCCAGTTTTTTTTAAAACCAATGTTGCATTTCTTTCTGCAATTTTGGCATTTTTATAAGTCCCTTTAGGCATATCAACTACAAGCAAGGACTTTTTAATGCCCAGTTTTACGCTTTTTGTATGTTGTATGATGTTTTCCAAATTAATTTTGTGTGTATTTTTGTGCCCATATAAAACATTTGCCATTGAGTCTCCTACTAAAATTATGTCACAATATTTATCTAAAATTTTTGCTATATTTTTTGAATAAGCAGTTAAACTTACTATTTTAGATTTGTTTTTTTTTAAAATAATATTTTTAATTTTTTTATTCATTATTCTAACTCAATTGTGCTTGGTGGTTTCGAAGTAATATCGTAGACAACTCTATTTATTCCTTTAACATTATTTATAATTTTATTAGATATTCTATCAAAAAAATTTTTTGGAAAACTAAAATAATCAGCTGTCATACCATCCTCAGATGTAACTGCTCTAAGTAAACATATGTTCTCATATGTTCTTGAGTCACCCATTACACCAACTGTTTTTATTGGCAGCAAAGCTGCATATGCTTGCCATATTTTATCATAAAGATCATTTTTAATTAATTCATTAATAAAAATATAATCTGCTTCTTGAAGTATTCTGACTCTCTCATGGGAAATATTTCCTATAATTCTTATACCTAACCCGGGTCCTGGGAAAGGATGTTTATAATTGATGCTTTTTACTAACCCTAAAGATTTTCCCAGAATTCTTACCTCGTCTTTAAAAAATTCTTTTAACGGCTCTAAAAGCTTAAAATTTATTTTATTTGGTAAACCACCGACATTGTGATGAGATTTTATTTTTGATGTTTTGCTTCCTGATGAAGATTTACTTTCTATAATATCCGGATAAAGAGTTCCTTGAGCTAAAAATTTTATATTTTTATATCTTTTAGCCTCTTTTTCAAAAACTTTTATAAATAAATTTCCAATAATTTTTCTTTTTTTTTCTGGGTCGGAGATATTTTTAAGTTTGCTTAGAAAAAGTTTTGAAGAATTAATTACTTTTACATTTAGACTATATTTACTTTTAAATATTTTATATGTGTGTTTAAATTCATTCTTTCTCATTAATCCAGTATCTACCATAATACAAATTAAATTTTTTTTTATAGCTTGATTAACTAATAATGCTACTACACTACTGTCTACACCGCCTGATAAAGCACAAATAACTTTGTCTTTTTTTACTGTATTTTTAATTTCTTTAATCAATCTTATTTTTTGAGACCCGATGCTCCACTTTTTCTTAATTTTACATATTAAAAATAGAAAATTTTTAAATATCCGATTTCCATTTTCTGTATGAGTAACTTCTGGGTGAAATTGAACTCCGTAAATTTTTTTATACTTATTTTCAATAATAGTTAACTTTGAATTCTTAGATGACGCAATTATTCTAAAGTTTTTAGGTAATTTTACTACAGCATCTTCATGGCTCATCCAAACAACTTTTTTAGGATTATAAAAATTTTTTGTAAGAAGTGATTTTTTGTGTTGAACCAAGTAAGCTCTTCCAAATTCTCTGTTTTTATTAAAAGGTTTTATTTTACCTCCAAATACCTTAGCAATTAACTGTAGACCATAACAAATTCCTAAAATTGGTATTCCTTTTTTAAATATTTCTTTAGGTATATTTTGAAATTTTTTTTTTGTAACAGTCGAAGGACCGCCAGAGAGTATTATACCTTTAATATCTTCAAATTTTGTTAGTTTACCTATTTTTTTTGGTGCAATTATTTCTGAAAAAACTCCCAGTTCTCTAACTCTTCTGGCAATTAGTTTTGTAACTTGAGAGCCAAAATCAATTATTAATATTTTATCTTTTTTATTTTGAAATTGCATTTATTTTTTAGATAAATTTTCAATTTCTTTTTTAAGTTTCTCACTTTTATTACAAAAGTTTGTGCAAATAGAGTCCAATATTTTATTTAGTTCTTTGCTTTTTTTGTAATCTGAGGCATTTAACTTAAGTTTTGCGAGTTGATAAATCGCTTCTTCATTTTTTGGGTTTAAAAGTATTACTGTATTTAAATTCTGCTCCTCTAAATTTTTTTTATCTTGTTTATTAAATATTTTTGAAAGATATAAATATGAGTGTTCATTTTTAGGATTTAAAACTATATCTTGCTCAAATTTAAATTTTGCATCCTTGAAATTATTATTATTGTACAAATTAATTCCTTCTTGAAAATATTCAGATTTTGCAAATAAAATGTTTTGAAATAAAAATAAAACCAACAATGAAAAAAATATTTTTTTTATCATAATTTATAATTTATATTTTTTTGTGTCGTTTCAACGCTGTGAACCATACTTTCATAAAAACCTGCTTTTGTAATTTTTACAAATTTCGCTTTTTTATTAATTTCTTTTAAATTTTTTGCCCCAATATATCCCATTGATGATCTCAATCCACCTTGTAGTTGATATATTATTTTAGATACTTTTCCTTTATATTCTACTCGACCTTCTACACCTTCCGGTACAAATTTTGATTTATCTTTATAATTTTTTTGAAAATACCGATTAGCAGATCCTGCTGACATAGCACCAATAGATCCCATTCCTCTATATTGTTTATAAATCTTTCCTTTAATTTTAAATTTCTTTCCTGGACTTTCATGCGTGCCGGCAAAAATTGAACCCATCATAATTGCGTCCGCCCCAGCTGCTAAAGCCTTTGCTATATCACCTGAAAATTTTATTCCGCCATCTGATATTATTTTTATCTTTTTTTTATTTAATGCTTTTTTTACATCCATAATTGCAGAAATTTGTGGTACGCCAATTCCTGCTACCATTCTTGTAGTGCAAATAGACCCTGGTCCAATTCCAACTTTTATAATATCCGCACCAGAATTATATAATCTTTTTGCCGCTTCACCAGTTGCAATATTACCAACACAAATTGGAATTTTTTTACTAATTTTTTTTATCTTTAATAAAGTTTGTAGAACTTTTTCACTATCTCCATGCGCAGTATCTATAACAATTAGGTCAATACCGTTTGATACTAAAGACTCTGCTCTTTCTAAATCTTCTTGATTAGTTCCTATTGCTGCACCAACAATCAATTTTTTTTTTTTAACTTTATTAACCTCACTTGATTGTTTTTTTATATCTAAATTTCGATGAATAATTCCCATGCCGCCTTCTTTAGCTATGGCTATTGCCATTTTTGACTCTGTTACTGTATCCATTGCAGAAGTAAAAAAAGGAACTTTCAGAGAAATTTTATTTGTTAGCTTGAGAAAAATGTCTGTTTCAGAAGGCAAGATGTTAGAATACTTTGGCAACAATAATACGTCATCAAAGGTTAAAGCTTCTTTAATTGCATCCATATAAACTTATATACAATTATTCAAATTTATAAAGACTTTAAAATTTCACAGTGTAAATAAGTTTCTTTTGATTCTCTCCTGCTTGACTCTGGTTTAAAAAAATTTACTTTTTTAAATAATGATTTTGCTAGATTTTTTACTTCAATGAAATCTTCTCCCATGAAAAGTTTAGAAACCAATACACCCTTAGGTTTAAGGGTTTTCCTAGAAAAATAAATTATATCAGCACATAGTTGATTTGTTCTTATTGAGTCTAATGACTTATTTCCCGTAGTATCAGCGGCCATGTCAGATATAATTACATCTAAATCAGTGTTAAAAAATTTTAACACTTTTTCTTTAGTTTGTTTATTTAAAATATCTCCTTTTAAAAATTTTACATTTTTTATTGGTTCCATATCTTTTGTATCTACTGACAAAATTTTACCTGATGTAATTATTCGACTTGCAATCTGAGACCAGCCTCCAGGACTTGCACCTAAATCTAAAAGATTAATATTTTTCTTTATAAATTTATATTTGTTATTTAATTCAATCAATTTAAATGAAGCTCTGGATCTAAAACCTAATGTTTTAGATTTTTTAAAAAATTGATCTCTATGTTGTTTTATTTTCCAAGAGTTACTTTTCTTAATTCTTTTTGATTTTTTCATTATAAAATATCTTCATGATTTTCGTCAGATATTTTTACTAGATCTTTTTTATTTTGAATATTATAAATTACTACACTTACCGGTATTGATATTAGATAACATATTCCAAAAACTAAAAGAGTCTCAAGTGTATAAAATAATAATGCTATAAAAACTATTCCTATTCCCAGCAATAAAAAAACTGTTGCTTTTGGTGAAATAGATATTTTTTTAAGCGCTAACGTTGGAATTTTGCTTACTAATAAAACTGCAATCAATACTGTTAAGTATGGTGTAAAGTTTTTAATATTAAATCCAATATTTAAATCTGTTAACTCATAAATTAAAGGCATTAAAATTAATAATCCTCCAGCAGGTGAGGGTATTCCTTCAAAAAAATTATTTTTCCATTCTTGTGAATTTTCTATCTTTGTTAAATTAAATCTAGCAAGTCTCAGCACGCAACAAACTGAATATATAAGTGTAATTGCCCAGCCAAGCTTTCCGTAATTATTTAATTCCCAAAAATATAAAATAAATACCGGGGCTATACCAAAGCTTACAAAATCAGTTAAAGAATCTAACTCTTTTCCAAATTCTGATGTACCTTTAATTAATCTTGCAATCCTACCATCTAGTGCGTCTAAAATAGCAGCTAATAATATTAAAGTTACTGCCAAACTAAAATTTCCATCAATTGAAAACTTTATCGAACTTATACCCAGACAAACTCCTGCCAAAGTTAAAATATTTGGTAGGAGATATCTTGTTTTTTTTGATGAAACTAATTTAAATTTTTTATTTTCTTCCATTACTCAGAAGCTAATAAGCTTTCTCCCGCTACTACGTTTTGACCAAGTTTTGCTAAAACTTTTTTATTTTTAAAGTACACATCAACTCTACTACCAAATCTTATCATTCCTATTCTATCACCTTGCTTTAGTTCTTGGTCTTGTTCAACCTCACAAACAATCCTTCTCGCAATAAGGCCAGCTATTTGTACGATTATAATTTCTTCTCCATTATGCAATTTTATCTTAAAGTAATTCCTTTCATTCTCTTCACTGGCTTTGTCTAAAGATGCATTTAAAAATTTTCCAGGTTTATAAAAAATTTCTTCTACTTTGCCCGATGACGGAACTCTATTTACATGACAGTTAAATACATTCATAAATACACTTATTTTTGTAAAAGTAGTATTTTCTAATCTAAGTTCTTCTGGACCAGATTTTTCTGATATGTCAGTAATTAGTCCATCTGCAGGACTAACAAGATAACTATCGTCATTAATGCAATATCTTTCTGGGTCTCTAAAAAAATAATATACCCATACTGTTATTAAAATAAATATTGATCCTAGAAACTTTGAAAAAAACAAAATAATAAAGGTTGCTAAAATTGAAATAGCTAAAAACTTATATCCTTCTTTGTGTATCTTTGGAAATATGGTGTTAAACATAATTAATAGTTTGATAATTTTTTCTTAATATGTATAAAAATCACAGATAATCAATCTATATTTTATGGCAAAAATA
>MDTB01229387.1_pt1 | contig 30156 bp, 39 predicted proteins | sample 811161 | NCBI WGS metagenome assembly MDTB01 (sample SAMN05326650, study PRJNA326480) | marine metagenome | isolation source: seawater | place: Mediterranean Sea | collected 2009 | reverse complement strand
GGCGGTCCCAAGGGGAATCGAACCCCTCTTTGTTGGATGAAAACCAACTGTCCTAACCGATAGACGATGGGACCTTATTTTTGATTGTCTTATTAACAGAAATATCATCGATAATAAACTCTACATTTGATTGCCCCTTCCACTCATTTAGGGATAATTTTCCAGCTATATTAAATAATCTCTTATCTTTTTTAAGTAAATAAGTACCAATTTCGTTTTCCACAGAGTTAAAAGCTATTGTTTTAATCGAAGACCCTTCTTGTCCAAGAAGTATCGACTTAATGTGTTTATCTTTAATTATCTTGTTATTAATGGGTTTAACATTTTCTATTACAAACTTTGGTTCAGGATTGCCAGATCCAAAAGGCGCTAATAAATTTACTTTTTTAAAAAAATCTAAATTTATGGCTGTAGGTGCAATTATACTATCTAAATACAAAGGTTTATCTTTTATTAAGTCTTTATCTATTTTATCAAATTTGTGAAAAATAAATTTTTTAAATCTTTCTATATTATCTATTTTTATTGAAAATCCACCGGCCATTTTGTGTCCACCACCTTTCATTAAAATCTTTTCCTGTGTGGCTGCAATTATTACAGAACCAATATCAAATCCCACAATAGATCTAGCAGACGCTTTTCCTATGTCCTCATTAATAGAAATTATGATAACAGGTTTATTAAATTTATCTTTTATTCTTGAAGCGACAATTCCTATCACTCCTTCATGCCAATTTTTTCCACTTATAATTAAAATAGGGTCAGAAAGTTTTTTTTGGACTTCATATAAAATTTTTTCTAAGACATCTTTTTCTAAATATTGTCTTTCAGTATTATATTGATCTAATTCCGATGCTAATTTAAATACATCTTTGGGATTGTTATTTAGAAGTAAATTTGCACCATGAGAAGATTTTCCAACTCTTCCTCCAGCATTTATTCTTGGTCCTAAAACATAACCTAAATGATACACGTTTGGATGATTTTCAATTCTACAAATATCAATTAATGTTTTTAATCCTAAATTCTTTTTAGATTTTAAAATTTTTAACCCTTGACTTACTATTGCCCTATTAAGGCCAATTAGAGGAACTACATCACACACTGTACCTAAAGAAACTAAGTCTAAATAATTAATTAAATTAGGTTCCTGAATACTTTTATTATCAAACCAGTTTAATAGTCTTAGCTCTTTATTAACATTAACTAAAAACATAAATGTTACACCTGCGGCACATAAATAATTTAATTCAGATTTATCATCTAAACGGTTAGGATTTATTATTGAATGGGCTTTTGGTAGTGTAATTTCAGATTGATGATGATCTAAAACAATTACATCAACACCGTTATCATTTGCATATTTAATCGCGTCAAAGGATAATGTTCCGCAATCAACAGTATAAATAAGCTTTACATCTTTTTCTATAAGTTTTTTAAAAGCTTCTACTGATGGACCGTATCCTTCTTTTTTTCTATCAGGTATATAAATTTCATAAGATAAATTAAGTGAAGAAAAAAAATTTCCCAACAAAGCAGTTGAAGATGCCCCATCAACATCATAATCTCCAAAAATTCCTAATTTTTCATCATTTTCAATAGCTTTAGCAGTTCTAATTGATGATTTTTTCATATCTACAAGAATTTCAGGATTAGGAAGATAATTCTTAATTGAAGGATTTAAAAAACCAGCAACCTCACTCTTTTTAATATTTCTTATAGACAAAAGTTTAGCTGTGATTTCATCTAACGAAAAATTTTCTTTGAAAAATAATAAATCTTGTTGATTAAATTTCTTTAAAATCCAGTTTTTACCGCTCACTGAAATTGAACTCATTTATTATGAATATTCGTAATAAGTTTATTGATTTTTTTGTTTTTATGCATTGCAAAAGTACTCACTTCATATTTATCACCTAAGTCTTTCACGCCTTTAGCCAAATCTCCATTTGTGACACCAGTTGCACAAAACATGACATCTCCTTTTACCATGTCATTAATGTTGTATTTTTTATTAAAATCAGAAATTCCAAGTTTTAATGCTCTTTTTTTTTCTTTATCATCCAAAACTAATCTACCTTGTATTTGTCCACCATAACATGATAAAGCTGCAGCTGCTAAAACACCTTCCGGGCCTCCTCCAGTGCTATAATAAATATCGTTCTTAGGTTGTTTACCTACTACACTTAAAACTCCAGCAATATCTCCATCGGTAATATAATTTATTGTTACTCCTAAATTAGTAAGTTCTTTTATAATTTCATCATGTCTTGGTCGTTTTAAAACACAAGCACAGATATCCTTAAATCTCTTGTTTTTTGCCTTGGCTAATAATTCAATATTTTTTTTTACTCCATATTCAATATCTATTAAATTAAGTGGTAGATCGCTTCCAATTGCAATCTTCTCCATATATGTATCAGGCGCAGATAATAAATCTCCTTTTTTTGCAACTGCTAAAACTGAGAAAGCATTTGGTAGGTCATTGGCTGTAAATTTAGTTCCTTCTAAAGGATCCACTGCAATATCAAATTTCGGGCCATTTAAAGTTCCTAATTTTTCTCCTATATATAACATTGGAGCTTCATCCATTTCTCCTTCACCTATTACTATAGTTCCTTCCATGTTAATTTTATTTAATTCAAATCTCATGGGATCAACCGCACCTTTATCGGCTGCAATTTTATCATTTTTACCAATAAACATTGAAGCACCAATGGCTGCTTTTTCGGTTACATTAACAAACAAGTTTAAAAATTTTGGGTCAATAGACATTTAATTATCATTAATTCTAATTAGTTTAGGTTTACTTTTAATATACGATTTCTGACTTGTTTGTCTGATAATTTGATTTAAAAATTTATCCTTTGATTTGTGAGTAATTATCACAATTGATGAATATTTTTTTGATTTATTTGGATTCTGAATTAATCTTTTAATTGAAACTCTATTTCTTGAAAAAATATTTGTTATATCAGACAATACACCTGGTTTATCATGCACTTCAAAACGTAAATAAGCTGAAAACGACCTTTCTTTAAGATTACTAAAATGAAGTTTTTTTCTCTCTTTACTAGAAATAGAAAAGGGAAACTTAACGTTACCTCTTAAAATAGAGGAAATATCCGAAACTAAGGCAGATGTAGTAGCCGCTGGTCCAGCGCCTTCACCCTGAATAATGCTTTCTCCTACTGGTTCTCCATTGATTATAACTGCATTTAAAACTCCGTCTATACCAGCAATATAAGAGGAATTATTTATTAAAGTTGGATGTACTCTTTGATAAACTTTATTATCAATTAACTCAGCAAATCCTAATAATTTTATTTTATAACCAAGAATATCTGCGTTTTTTATATCTATTCGGTCAATAGAATTAATTCCCTCTATATGAATATTGTTATCAATAAATGAGTTAAAACATAGTGAAGATAATATCTTTAATTTAGAAGCTACATCATCACCGTTAAGATCTGATAAAGGATTTGTTTCTGCATAACCCAATTTTTTTGCCTTAACCAATACATCATCAAAACTTTTATTTTCTTGATTCATTGCAGATAAAATATAATTTGAGGTTCCATTAAATATTCCATAAATTTTATTAATCTTATTTGCAATTAATCCCTCTTTAAGAGATCTTATTATAGGTACACCCCCACAAACAGCTGCTTCGAATTCCAAATTAACATTATTTTTTTCTGCGATCCTTGAAAGCTGGTCTCCATATTTTGCAATTAGAGCTTTATTAGCTGTCACAACATGTTTTTTATTTTTCAAAGCATTGAAAACTAATTTCTTTGCTGGACCTTCGGCACCTCCAATTAACTCTACAATTATATCTACTTTGGTTGATTTAGTGGCCTGTAAATAATTATTTAACCATTTGTTTTTATCTATTTTTAAATTTCTTCTCTTCTTTCTATTTTTAGCTGATACAAAAACCACATTTGGCTTACAATTATTTTTTTTAGATAATCTATTATTATTTGAAAGAAGATACTTGTATAAGTAGCTTCCGATGTTTCCTAGACCAATTATGGCTATGTTCATTTTATTAAAGTTTCTCATTTATTTTCTCTTATTGAAAGATCAGGAAAATTCTTATCTTTACCATGTTTGACTAAGTATTTTGATATTTCATCAATACTACACTTTTCTATAATTGTACAAATATCAGGAATAGCTAAAGCTTTTTTATTAACAGGTTTATAAGATTCTTCTAATTTTTTGGCTACTTTTTTATTTTTTATATCTTTTTTATTATATTTCTTTTGAAGTATTTTAAGTTCTCTCTTTTTATTTTTAATTTCTTTTTTTGACAGTATCTTAAGTTTTTTATTAGTATTTCTTTTTTTAAAAATGCTTATTTTTTTCTTTTTTTCTGGGTCTGATTTTAAATTAAGCTCAACAAGGTCAATTTGATTTGGATCTTTTTTATCTAATATTCTTACCTCTAATGTAAGATTTTCTCTAAAATATTGCTCTGCTTCATTTTTATTAACACATTCATGATCTCCACATATAAGAACAGACTTTGGTTTGCTACAAGCGTATAGAAATAACAAAATTAGAAAAAAAATTAAATTTTTCATTTTAATCCAAGTGTTATTTTAAAATTATATATCAAATTCATATTTTGTACTGCTTGTCCCGAGGCACCTTTTACTAGATTATCTATTGCAGAAAAAATAACAATTCTATTTTTAAATCTTGTGTTGCAGACAGATATCTCGCAATTATTAGTGTTTAATACGTTTCCTGAACCTATTTGAGAGTTTATTTTTAGTATTTTGATAAACGTATTATCTTTATAAAATTTAATTAGTGCATTTCTTATTTTATTTGCTGAAGAGTTTTTACCAATATTTACATATATAGATGTAAGTATTCCTCTAAAAGTTGGTAATAAATGTGGATTAAAAGTAAAATATACTTTTCTGTTAGAGTGTCTTTTTAATTCCTGATCTATTTCTACTACATGTCTATGTTGTTTAGTACTATATGCGTATGTAGAATTGTATAAATTTTTATGTGAAAATTTTTTTTCTAAATTTTTACCTGCACCTGAATAACCTGACTTTGAGTCAATAGTTAAGTTTTTGGTGCTAATTAATTTTCTTTTGATTAAAGGTATTAAAGGTATTTGTATTGAAGTTGAATAACATCCTGGATTTGAAATTATTCTAAATTTTGTAATATCTTTCTTTACAAGTTCTGAGATTGCATATATTGAATACTTAGTTAATTCCTTTGCCTTATGATTTAACTTATAATTTTCTTTATATTTTTTGTGGTCCGATATTCTAAAATCCGCAGATAAATCAATAAATCTTATATTTTTATATTTATAGTAATTTTTTTTAATCAATTTTTGCGCTTCTCCATTTGGTAAAGATAAAAAAACTAAGTCTAATACAGACCAGTCAATTTTTTTAACTGTAGTAATTTTGGGTAACTTTTTTTTTATTCTTTTATCAAAATTATAGATACTACTTCCTATTTTTTTGGTAGCGCACAAATACTTGATTTTTACATTTGGGTGTTTGCTCAATAAAAAAATCAAATCTAGTCCCGTGTAACCTGTGGCCCCTACTACAGCAATATTAATCTTTTTTTTAGACATTTAATCTTATAGCACTGTCCAGTTAATTGTTAAATTTAAATGATTATCTCTTAGAGAATTGGAAGCTACGTCTAGCTTTCCTGTGACCGTATTTCTTTCTCTCCACCACTCTAGAGTCTCTGGTGGTCAACTTATCTTTTTTTAGATTCTTTTTTAAAATTGCGTCGTGTGAAATCAAAGCTTTTGAAATACCTAAAATTATAGCTCCCGCTTGGCCAGATAACCCACCACCTTTAACAGAGCATTTAACATCGTAATTTGTTCTTACCTCTGAAATTTCTAAAGGTCTCGTAACTATTATTTGATGAACTGGTCTTTTAAAATATTCACTCATTTTAATTCCGTTAACATAAATATTGCCGGATCCTTTTTTAACCCAAACTTTTGCAATTGATCTTTTTCTCCTGCCCGTAGCATATTTACTATCCTTAAAATCTAATTTAATTTTTTTTGGAGTTTCTATACTTGGATTTTGCATTAATTCTTTACAAGATTTTTTGTGTTTAATTTACTAAATTCTATTATTTTAGGTTTTTGAATTTCGTGAGGATGCTTATCATCCTTGTAAATTTTTAATTTTGTTAATTGTTTCTTTGCTAAAGGTCCACCAGGAAGCATTCTCTTAACAGCTAATTTTAAAATTTCTTCACTTTTAGACTTGTCTCTTAAAATAGATGGAGTTATTTCTTTAATACCACCTGGATGACCAGTATGTCTAAAATATTTTTTTTCTTTAAATTTTTTTCCCGTAAACTTGATTTTGTCAATATTAGTTACTATTACAAAATCCCCATTGTCAATATGCGGGTTAAAAGTTGCCTTGTTTTTTCCTCTTAAAACTTTTGAAATATATGCTGCTAACCTTCCAACAGATACGCTATTAGCATCAATTAAATACCATTCTTTTTTGATATCTTTTTTTTTTAATAAAAGGTGTCATAGATTATGGCGATAGTTACTAATATTATTTAAAAAAGTCAAATTAATTTATGTAACGATAATAAAGATTAATTACACTTAAAGTAAGCAACAAGCTAAAAATTTGATGTGAAGAGGCAAGATAAATATTTAAACCGCTGATTAATGTTATTATTCCTAAAATAATTTGCGCAAATAAAAACATACTTACAAAATAAAAAGGTTTTTTAAGGTGATTTATTCTATTTTTAAAAATATAAAATCCTAATATAGCCATGTAAATAATTATCAAGTACGCTATATTTCTATGATAAAATTGTATAAGACCATGATTTTCAAAGTTTAAAAGGTCATTTATTTTATTCAAAACTATATCGTCTGGAAAATAAGCTAAGTTCATTAAAGGCCATGTTTGATAAACTTTACCAGCGTCTAAACCTGAAACAAAAGCACCTACTATAATTTGTATAAATAAAACAAAAAATAAAAGATAAAAAATATAATTCTTTTTTTTATTTATAAAAAAGGTTTTAAATGTTTTATCTTTGAAATTGAGAATCGCCCAAAACAATATAGAAATAATAAAAAATGCCATAATTAAATGAAGTGATAATCTATAATGGCTAACAGTTACATTATTAACTAAACCACTTTTGACCATATACCAACCAATTAATCCCTGAATGAGAATTAAGAAAAAAATTAGGTAACATATTGATAAATATTTTTTATCTATTTTCTTGATTAGATAAAAATAAAAAAGAGGTATTAAAAAAAACAATCCTATTAAACGACCTAAAATTCTATGAAAATATTCCCAATAGAAAATAACTTTAAACTCACTTAAATTCATATTGTTATTTACAAGTTTGTATTGCGGAATCTGTTTATATAGAAAAAAGTAATTGTTCCATTCATTTTGATTTAAAGGAGGTAAAATACCTTTTACTAATTCCCATTCAGTAATTGATAAACCTGAGTTAGTTAGTCTTGTGAAGCCACCAACTATTACCATTAAAAAAACCATAAAAAAACATATAACTAGCCAATAGAAGAACAATTTATTAATTTTTTGATCGTAAGTTTGCATAAAATTTAATATACATTTCGAATATCTAAATTGATAATATTTTAATGTCGCTATGGTTAATAAAAATATAATACAAATAAGAAAAAAACTTGATAAACTTGATAATTCTTTCTTAAATTTACTTAAAAAAAGATCTAATTTAGTAAAACAAGTTTTAATTAATAAAAAATCAAAAAAGGAAATAATTGATAAAAAAAGAATTTCTGTAATTCTAAAAAATATTCGTATAAAATCACAAAAGAAAAAAATAGATCCAAAAATTACAAATACTATCTGGAAATCTATGATTAAGGCTTTTATTGATTACGAATTTAGAAACTTTAAAAAAAAATAGTTACTTGCTGTGAGGTGGTAGTTTTTTTTCCACAAAAAATTCATGTTTTCTAGTATTTGGGTTATATTTTTTTAGTTTTAATTTATTTTTTACTTTTTCACCTTTAGTTGGTTTTTTGGCGTAATAAACAAATTTACTATCTGGTTTACCCTCCGGAACCATTCTAACTTTAATATGTGTTTTTTTTGCCATGTTTTTTAATCTTTTTTATTTTTTCTAGTATACTTTTACTTTTATTTTTAATTAGAATTTTTTGATATTCAGTTTTTAAACTATAAGAATCATAATCGTCAAGACTATTTATGTTTGATTTAAGAACATTTTTAACACCATTTACTGTCATGCCTTTGTCTTTTAACAAAAATTTTATTAATTTAATTAAATTTATTTGATTATTTGAATAATAACGTCTTTTTCTAAGAATTTTCGGCTTGATTTGTTTAAATTCCTTTTCCCAATATCTTATAATATAATTTAATGGCTTTTTTGTCTTAGGATTAACTAAATTTAATATTTTTGATAAATTTGAAATGTTAACTAACTTATCCATTCTATTCTTGATTGTTTCCATTTAGTTTTTTTGTTGGAATAAAACTTAATGAATTTCTTGCTGAGATTTTATGTATTTTGTCATTTTTAGGATTACGACCTATTCTTTCTTTTTTAAAAATAACTTTAAATTTTCCAAAATTCTTAATATTTATTTTTTTTTTTTTTATATTAATCATCAATACTTTAATTATGTCATTTGTTATTTCCTCAATATATTCGAAGGAAAAACCAACTTGAGTGTGGATCTTTTTAGATATTTCTTTTTTGGTTAGATTAGGAGTCTTGATTTTTGACATCTAAATGATTTAAATTATTTTTGATTTGATGCATTAGGTTACCTTTGACAATTCTATAACATAAATCTATAGAGTAATAAAATCCTACCGAGTCAGTTCCGCCGTGACTTTTTACAACTGGACCGTTTAGTCCTAGAAAAATGGCTCCATTATATTTTCTTGGATCTAGCTTTGATTTAAATCTTCTTAGTGAAAAATAAGAAAAAATAACTGAAATCTTAGTTAATATGTTTTCTTTTAAAGTTTTTTTCAAATTATCAGTAATGAACTTTGCCGTACCCTCAGCAGTTTTTAAAGCAATATTTCCAGTAAAACCGTCGGTAACAATAACATTTGTATCTCCATCCATTAGTCTATTTCCCTCTATGTAACCGTTAAATATAAAATTGTTTTCATTACTTAATTCTTTTAATTTTGTATAAGTCTTTTTTAAAGTATCAGTTCCTTTAATTTCTTCGGAGCCAATATTTAATAATGACACATAAGGTCTTTTTTCAGGAAAAATAGACTTGTATAAAGCTGCCCCCATTTCTGAAAAATCGATAAGGTTTTTTTCATCGCATTCAATATTTGCTCCTAAATCAAGCACAACACTCATTCCTTTGTTGCTTGGCCATAAACCTGCTAGTGCTGGCCTACTTACTTCTTTCATCATCTTCAGTATCATTTTTGATATAACTAATAAGACACCAGTATTTCCAGCCGACAAAGTAATATCTGTGTTTCCTTCCACTTGTGACTTTACAGCATTCCACATGCTTGTATTTTTTGAATTTTTAATTGCGGTAAGTGGTGATTCCTTATCAGACACTATTCCATTGGTGTGAATAATTTTGATTAAATTACTTTTAATATTTTTCTTTACCAATTCTCTTTTAAGAATATCTTCATCACCAAATAAGTGTATCGAAAAATCATCTTTGTAAGAATTTTTTTTAAGAAAAATATCTAAGCCTTCAATATTCTTTTTTGGTGCATCATCACCTCCCATTGCATCAATCGCAATAGTAATTTTTTTATTCATTTTTGATAATTATATATCTAATATTTTTTTTCCGTTGTAGTAACCGGACTTTAAATCTATATGATGAGATAATCTGTATTCACCACTTTTTTTATCTTCTACTATATTTACAGAAGATAGTTTGTGATGAGATCTTCTCATCTTTTTTTTTGAGATTGAAGTTTTTCTTTTTGGTACTGCCATTTTAAACCTTAAAAGTTTGAATATCTTTTATCATATTATTCACACCTAATTCAAAACAAAAATGATAAAAACTTATGAAATATTCATTAAAAAGGTCATATTTATCATTGTTTATTTGATTAAAATACAAGAAAACTAGATCTCTATTAATCTTAAAATCTTTACTATTTTGAAAAAATTTTAATAAAATGTTGTAAAATATCTTATTCAAATCTTTCATTTTTTTGTTTACAGCAACGTCACCAAAAGCAAGTTCACGAAGATCATTTTCAATACATTTAAATAGATTATCATATTCTACCTGTGGAAAATTTGTTTTCTTATCCTTATAAATTTTCAATATGATCGCAAAATGCATGAACATTAAATATATTCTAGTTTCAAAAGTGTCTTTAAACGTCAACTTGTTATAAAAAAATAAATTACGAGACAAAATTAATAATTTGTTATAAAAGTTAGAGTTATGTTTTTTAGTTTTAAATATCATTTAAATTTATTAATTGTATTTATTTTCATTACTGCGTGCCAATTACAAGAACCTGTTAAAAATCATGGAATTATATTCTTAGACAACAGGTCAAATAAATTGGTCGAAAAAAAAACCAACAAGAATGATGTACTAAATATTATAGGAGAACCTCATGTAAAATCAATTAAAAATGATGATGTTTGGATCTATCTGGAAAGATCACTTACTAAAGGAAAATATCATAGATTAGGAAAACATGTTATTAAAGCTAATAACACACTTATTTTAACATTTGACCAATTTGGTATTCTAGAAAATAAAAAATTTTACACAAAAGAAGATATAAAAAATATTAATTTTTCAGAAGATATAACAGAAAATAAACTTTCAAAAGAAAGTTTTATTACATCATTTTTATCAAGTTTAAGAAACAAAATGTATGGAAATAGAGAAAATTAATGAGCTATCACAGCCAAAAGCAATAAAGCTACAATATTTGTAATTTTTATCATTGGATTGATTGCCGGGCCTGCAGTATCTTTATAAGGGTCTCCGACTGTGTCTCCTGTTACCGCTGATTTGTGAGCTTCTGAACCTTTGCCCCCGAAATTTCCGTCTTCAATATATTTTTTTGCATTGTCCCACGCACCTCCCCCAGCGGTCATTGAAACAGCCACAAATAGACCAGTTATAATCACTCCCAACAACATAGCTCCGAGGCAAGATAATGCAGCTTCAATCCCACCTATTTGTAAAATAATAAAATATAAAATTATAGGAGATAATACAGGTAGCAGTGATGGAATAATCATTTCTTTGATTGCTGCTTTAGTTAATAAATCAACCAATTTTTCGTAATCTGGTTTTCTTTTACCTTTCATAATACCTGGTATTTTTTTAAACTGTCTTCTAACTTCAATTACAACAGCTCCACCAGCTCTGCCTACGGCTTGCATACCCATTGAGCCAAAAAGATAAGGTAACATTCCACCAATTAATAAACCAGCAACAACAAACGGGTTAGATAAATCAAAAGTTACATTCACTCCTTCTAGTGCAGAGCTTTTTACATTTGAAAAATATTTAATATCTTCTGTATAAGCTGCGAACAACACCAAAGCCCCCAATCCTGCAGAACCAATAGCATAACCTTTAGTTACAGCTTTTGTTGTATTTCCAACAGCGTCTAAAGCGTCTGTAGTCTTTCTAACATTTTTTGGTAATTTTGACATCTCTGCAATTCCTCCGGCATTATCTGTAACTGGACCATAAGCATCTAAAGCAACAACCATTCCAGTAAGTGCTAGCATTGAAGTCACAGCTATTGCAATTCCGTATAACCCCGCCAAACTATTTGTGTACAAAATTCCGGCAACTATAATTAAAGCAGGTAAAGCTGTAGCTTCCATTGAAATAGCTAGTCCTTGAATTACGTTAGTACCATGGCCTGTGGTAGAGGATTTTGCTACTGTTTTCACTGGTCTGTAATTAGTACCAGTGTAGTATTCAGTGACCCAAATTAATAAACCTGTTATAACAAAACCAACTACACCACAAACATATAAATTAAAACCTGTGAAAACTGCACCAGCATTATTATATGTGCTTTTTAAACCGACTAAAGCATCCGTGACGGGGTAAAGAATCAAAAGAGAAGTAACTGCTGTTACAATAAATCCTTTATATAATGCGCCCATAATATTCTTACTTTTTCCTAACTTAACAAACCAAGTACCTATTATTGAAGTAAGTATACAAGCACCACCAATTGCTAAAGGGTAAACCATTAAGTTATAATTATTTGGAAAAAAAATTGACGCTAATACCATTGTAGCAACAATCGTGACTGCATAAGTTTCAAATAAATCAGCTGCCATTCCAGCGCAGTCTCCCACGTTGTCACCAACATTGTCAGCAATAACTGCTGGATTTCTGGGATCATCTTCTGGTATCCCTGCTTCCACTTTACCTACTAAATCTGCGCCGACATCTGCACCTTTAGTAAAAATACCTCCTCCTAATCTTGCAAAAATTGATATTAAAGACGCTCCAAAACCAAGAGCTACTAAGGCATTGATAATTTCTCTATTATCAACATCTAAATTTATCAAGATTATGTAATACAAAGTTATAGCTAGAAGTGCTAAACCTGCAACTAATAAACCTGTTATAGCTCCAGATTTAAAAGCGATTGTTAAACCAGCTTGTAAACTTTTTCTTGAGGCCTCTGCAGTTCTAACGTTAGCTTTGACTGAAATAAGCATGCCTACGTAACCAGCAACTCCTGATAAAAAAGCTCCAATAAAATATCCAAGTCCAACTAAGTAACTAAAAAAATAAGTGACAATTGCTAAAACTAATATTCCTACTACAGCTATAGTTTTATACTGACGGTTTAAATATGCTTTTGCACCAATTTGAATTGCTTCAGCAATTTCTTGCATCCTACTATTTCCCGGGCTTGCAGAGAGAATTTGGCCAGACAATAAATAGCTATAAGCTACAGCTATTATTCCTGCAAAAGAAATTAAATACAATAATTCTAAAAAGTTATTCATTTATTATTTGCGATAAATGCCAAAATTAGTAAGGAAAGGCAAGCTAAACTTAAGAGATATTCATTTAAATCATAATCTATTTACTATTTTCTAATAGATTTGGATAACTTATCTAAAATAGCGTTGAGATACCTTATCTGAGCTTTTTCTAAGAAAAATTCTGAGGCTTGAATATATTCACTTATTATCACATTTTTTGGAGTATTTGCCTTGTACAAAAACTCAAAAACTGCAGAAAATAAAATTATTTTAAGCAGTTTGTCAGTTCTTTTAAGATCTATATCATCTTTAAGATATTTATTTATAGTATCTTCAATTAACTCTGTTCTTTCTATAGTTCCAGAAACGACATCCTTAATATATTTCTTATATTGACTCTTTGGATAAGTAATTTCAGCGTCGGGATTCAACAAAGATCCGTAGATTTTTTGAATTACTTTTATTCTAGGTGACGAACTTTTTTCAGTTTTTTGGATCATTCTTTAATACTTCAATCACGGCAATTGTTGCCTCTTTGCCTTTCGATTTCGATCTAACAATTGCTTGATCTGAATTTAAACAAGTAATTATTCCATTACCGATTGGTTTTTTATTATCTATCGAGAGTTTCATAATAGCATTTATGGTAGCTTTGGATATAAAATCAAAATGTGGTGTTTCTCCTTTAATCACACATCCTAGTGCAATAAATCCATCATATTTCTTAATATTTCTTGAAATGACAACAGGAATTTCAAACACACCAGGAACTTCAATCCAATCATTTTTTAATTTACTTTTTGCTAAAATCTTTTTTGTTTGATTATTTAAATTTGCTAAAGTATCTTTGTAATAATTTGATCCAACAACTAGAATTTTTTTTTTCATTTAATTATTTCTTGTTTTTTTATTTTAATACCAAAACCATCCAATCCTATAATTCTTTTTTTTTTTCTACTAACAAGAATCATATTTTTAACTTTAAGATCTTTAATAATTTGAGCACCAATACCATAATATCTTAAAATTACGTTATCTTTTTCAGTGTTATCTTTTTTTTCGTTATTAATCACTATTAAAACGAAATTATTAAACTTTGATAAATAATTGAAGGATTTTTTAATTTTATAATCATCAAAAAGTTTTTTTACATTTTTCACATTAGTTGAAATAACTCTTACTCTAATAGATTTATTACTATTAAACTTACCCCTTTTAATAACAAAATTTTTTAGTTGATTGAGTTTATTTTGGTAAATAATAAATTCATATTCTTTTTTTTTATTTATACTATAGTTTTTAGTTGATAGTTTAAAAATAAGTTTTTCGTTTCTAAGCCTGTATGCAATTAGATCCTCTATAGACGCAATTTTTATATTGTGTTTTCTGGAAAATTTCTGAAGATCTTTTAATCTTGCCATTCTTCCATCTTCATTCATTACTTCACATATTACTGCGCTTGGATTAAGTTTTGATAATCTAGATATATCAACCGAAGCTTCAGTATGACCAGCTCTTTCGAGAACACCACCTGACCTAGCGACTAATGGAAAAACATGTCCTGGTGATACTATATCTTTTTTTTTGTTTTAGAATTTATAGCAACTTTAATTGTTTTTGCTCTATCGTAAGCAGATATACCTGTAGTTATTCCTTTCTTCGCTTCAATTGAGACTGTAAATGCAGTTTGCATCCTAGATTTATTTGTCCGAGACATTAAAGGCAATTTCAATCGCTCAATTTGTTTTTTTGATAGAGCTAGACAAATAAGTCCTCTTCCATGTTTGGCCATAAAGTTAATTCTTTTAGAGGTGCACTTTGATCCTGGTACAATTAGATCGCCCTCATTTTCACGATCTTGATCATCAACGAGTATAAACATTTTGCCTTTTTTAGCGTCACTAATGATTTCATTAATAGGAGAAAATAATTTTCTAGTTATCATTTTATAAACTTAGAATATATTTACTAAATATATCTATCTCAACGTTAACGATATCTTTTTTTTTTAGGCTTCTTAAATTAGTAAGCTTTAATGTATGAGGAATAACATTTATTTCAAAAAAATTTTTATTAACTTTTGAGATTGTTAAAGAAACTCCATTTATTGAAACTGATGCTTTTTCAATTAAGGATCTATTTAATCTTTTATTTTTTAAAACTAGTTTTATAATCCAAGTCCTATCAACAATCTTTATACTTCTTATTACAGCAGTTGTGTCTACGTGGCCCTGCACATAATGACCTGAGATTTTTTGTCCATGTAATAGTGACTTTTCAATATTGATATATTTTCCAACTTTAGCATATTTGAAATTTGATCTATGAAGTGTTTCTTTAGATAGATAAAAAAGGAACGACTTTTTTTTAATTCTTATTAATGTTAAACACACACCATCACAGCTTACAGACTCGCCTACATCCAATTTTTTAAATTTAATTTTTGAAGCAATTTCTATTACGCGACTGCCTGAAATATATTTAGGATTTTTTTTTATGCTTTTTATTATCCCTTGATTGTAAATTATTCCATTAAACATTTAGATTTTAACCTTATAGATTTTATCATTTTTTAAATTAACTTTAAATGGCTTAGTTAATTTAAACTTTTTAATGAATTTGTTCGACGCGTTATTTTTACCGTTTTTACCAAGTCTGTTATGTGATTGAAAGATATATAAATTGCTTAATAATTTAATCTTTAAAAGATTATTTAAAAAAAGTAACCCAGTTTCTACTAACACTCTACTTAAATTATATTTTCTAAATAATTTAAACAATTTGATAAAATCTTGCTTATCTTTTAAAGATTTCACATTAATAATCTTTACCTTTTTCATCTTTAAAAAATTAAGTTTATTAACATTAACAACTTTTGTTACTAAAAAAATTCTTCTATTTGTATTTTCTTTAAAAAGTTTTATATTTCTTTTTAAACTTAAATTTAGATCAATAATAATCAAATCAGGTTTGTTGTTATTGAATCCTTCTATTCTGCAGTTAAGTAATGAGTTATCTTTATTAATCGACCTAGAGGTTGACAAAATAGCATCATATTCAGATCTTAATAGATGAGCTCTTTTTCTTGACAAAAAATTTGTAATCCAACGTGATTTTTTGTTAATTGTATAATAATCTTTTGATATCGCAATTTTAGCATCGATCATTGGAATTGATTTTTTTTTAATAAGAAAATAGCTCTGATAAAAATCTTTGTTTTTATAATCTGTTTTTTTGAAGACCTTTATTTTTTTTTTTAATAATTTGCTTTTAGATTTCTTTGCTGTTCTTACGTCTTTGTCATAAAACGAAAAAAAAACCCTTTTTATTTTTTTCTTTATGATTAAGTTTGTGCAAGGGGGAGTTAAACCAAAATGAGTACAGGGTTCCATTGTCAAATATATGTCAGAATTTTTAAAATCTTTTTTATCTTTTAATGCATTGAATTCTGCATGTGGTCTTCCATTTTTTGAAGTAACACCTGAAGATATAACTGAATCATTTTTAACTACCACACAACCAACAGATGGGTTTAGGCTTGTTTTTCCTAAATTATTTCTTGCTAAATTAAAAGCTAATTTAATGTAATTATTATGACTTGTTTTCATCTAAATTGCCTACAAATTGTTCAAAATCCTTCGCTTCTTTAAAATTCTTATATACAGAAGCAAAACGAACATAGGCAACTTTATCTAAACTTGACAAACCTTCCATTATAAATTTTCCAATAGTTGGAGTTGGAATTTCACTTTCACCCAAACCTTCTAAATTTCTCACTATTTTTGAAATAAATTTTTCAATAGTTTCAGAGTCTATAGGTCTTTTTCTAGTTGCAATTCTAATCGATTTTGAAATTTTGTCCCTATCGAAAGGTTCTCTTTTACCATTACCTTTGATAACAGTTAGTTCTTGAAATTGAACTCTTTCAAAAGTAGTGAATCTTTCCTTTCTTTCACATCCACATAACCTTCTTCTTCTAATCGCAGTTCCATCTTCAGTCGGCCTTGAGTCAACCACTGAAGTATCTTTTTCTCTGCAAAATGGACAAAGCATAGTTATTTTTTTGTGTTTAGTTACTATATATAGGGAAAGAGGAACAAAGATCAATCACCTCTTTTTGAACTTCTTTTTCTATTTTTGAGTTATTTTCAATGTTTTTACTTAAACCTTTAACAACCTTTGAAATTAAATCAGCTATATGACTAAATTCGTTAGGACCAAATCCTCTAGTTGTGCAAGCAGGTGTTCCAAGTCTAATTCCCGAAGTTATCATTGGGCTTTGAGTATCAAATGGTATTCCGTTTTTATTACATGTAATATTTGAACGAACTAAAGAGGCTTCCGCATCTTTACCAGTAACACCAAAATCTCTCAAATCAACTAACATTAGATGCGTATCGGTGCCCCCAGAAAAAATCTTAAATCCATTACTAGTTAATTTTTCCGAAAGAATTTTTGCATTATTAATTACGTTTTTTGAGTAATCTTTAAAATCTTGAGATAAAGCTTCTTTGAAACAAACTGCTTTAGCGGCAATAACATGCATTAAAGGACCTCCTTGAAGGCCGGGAAAAATCGCACTATTAAATTTTTTAATTAATTCTTCGCTATTTGTTAATATTATTCCCCCTCTAGGTCCTCTCAATACTTTATGTGTTGTAGAAGTTACAACATCAGCATATTTTACAGGATTTGGATACACTCCTCCAGCAACTAAACCAGAAAAATGTGCCATATCAACTAACATATAAGCATTTACTTTATCACAAATTTCTCTAAATCTTTTAAAATTAATAATTCTTGAATAAGCACTGCCCCCAGCAATAATCAACTTGGGCTTATTTTTTAACGCTAATTTTTCAACACTGTTATAATCTATTAGTCCAGTTTTTTCGTCTACGTCGTAATGAATTGCATTAAACCACTTTCCAGACTGGGCGGGTTTTGCTCCATGAGTAAGATGACCCCCTGAATTTAAACTCATACCAAGAATAGTATCACCTGGTTTTATAAGAGCTAAATAAACGGCTCCATTTGCTTGGGCACCTGAATGAGGTTGAACATTTGCATATTTACAATCAAATAGTTTTTTAGCTCTTTCTATCGCTAAAGTTTCTGAAAGATCAACATGTTCACATCCTCCATAATATCTTTTCCCAGGATATCCTTCTGCATATTTATTAGTTAATACTGAACCCTGAGCTTCTAATACAGCTTTAGAAACAATATTTTCAGATGCAATTAATTCGAGGTGGTTTTGTTGTCTTAAAAATTCATTTTTAATTGATTCATAAAGTTCCTTATCTGAATCTTCCAAATTCAGTCTAAAGAAATTATTTAAAAATTTTTCTATATTAATAGCTGTAGACATAGATTATATTTTCCTAACTCTTTTCAAGTGTCTTCCTCCCTCAAATTTCGTTTTTAAAAAGATAGTTATTAATTTAGACACATCTTTTTTTTTAGTCAATCTCGATCCTAAAGCGATAATATTAGCATTATTATGTTGTCTAGACAATCTAGTAGATTTTATATTGTAACACACTGCTGCTCTAATGCCTTTGATTTTATTGGCACTTATAGCCATACCTGTTCCGGATCCACAAATTAAAATCCCTACATCACTTTTTCCTGAATTAACCCTATTAGAAACTTTTTTTGCAAAATCGGGATAATCTACGGAATTATCGTTTGCTGGTCCTAAATCAATTATTGAAAGATCTTTATTAATTAAAAAATCTAATACATATTTCTTTAAATTAAACCCAGCATGGTCAGATGCTATACAAATCTTTTTAAAAGGCGATTTCAATTTGTTTTAAATGGATTTTCTAACACGCAGGCAACAAGGTGAATTCTTGATTGTTCGCCACCATTAAAAAAATTATGATACTTTGTATTATTTGTAATTGTAACATGACCGTCAGCAGGTAAATGTTTAGCAATATTTTCAATAACCATTGAGCAACCAAGATTAGTAATAATTGGTATATGTAGTCTTGGTTCAGGATCTTTGTGCCAACTTAAAGTTGATCTTGGTTCCTTTAACAAAAGTCTTACTCTTCCGAGTTTGAATTTAGATTTTAAAGCGTCATAAACTTCATTGAAATATGTATTTTTAAACTCAGGAATAATTTGAGAGTACTTACCTTCATCGATTGGAATATCTCTTGAGACCTCTTTGCCATTTTCATCAGGTATTGTCCAATAAATTCCTCTAATGTTATTACCTTTTATGGACTCTTCATCGTTAGGAATTTGATTCAAAGGTATTGCTCCAAAATTAGTAACTCCATCAGGTGATTTAAAACCTTTTTTTTTAAGTATTAGATCTAAATCTGTCCTCATCCTCTTAATATCAAATTTTAAGTCAGGAACTTTATAAAAATCTGCAAAATCTAGGTGTGCCATATAAGTCTTTTATAATTACTTTATTCTTGTTTATAATATATTATTTGTCGCATCAAATAAAATCTAATACTTTAAAAAAATGAAAATTATTGGAAAATACCCAGATATTAGACTGCGAAGAGTTCGCAACTCAAAATGGATGCGAAAACTAGTTTCAGAAAATCAAATAAGTACAAATGATTTGATCTTACCAATTTTTGTTAGAGAAGGAAAAAATAAGGTTGAAAAAATAAAATCTATGCCCGGCGTTAATAGATATACAGTTGATAAATTAAACTTGATTATGAACAAAGTAAAGAAATATAGAATTCCAATGGTTGCAATATTTCCAAGTACACCTCATAAAAAAAAAGACATATACGGTAGTGAGGCTTTAAATGAAAATAATCTCATATGTAGGTCCTTGAGATATTTAAAAAAAAGATTTCCTGACATAGGAATAATGACAGATGTAGCTTTAGATCCTTATACTTCACACGGTCATGATGGAATTGTAATACAAGGGAAAATTGATAATGACGAAACTATTAAAATACTTGTAAAACAATCGTTACTACAGGCAAAAATGGGATGTGATGTAATAGCCCCTTCTGATATGATGGACGGACGAATTGGTATTATTAGAAAATCTTTGGATAAAAATAATTATAAAGATGTTTGTATCTTATCCTATTCAGCAAAATATGCATCGAGTTTTTACGGCCCATTTAGGGATGCAGTTGGGTCAAAAAGAAATTTAAAATTTGATAAAAAAACATATCAAATGGATTTTAGAAACACAAACGAAGCTTATAGGGAAATTGGTTTAGATATTAAAGAAGGAGCAGATATAATAATGGTAAAACCTGGCTTACCATATTTAGACATTATAAGAAATATTAAACAAAACTTTAAAATTCCTGTTTTTGCTTACCAGGTTTCTGGAGAATTTAGTCTCATCAAAAATGGCATAAAAAATAATTTAATTTCAAAGGAGGCTATAATTGAAAGCCTCACATCTTTTAAAAGGGCTGGGGCTTCAGCAATAGTGACTTATTTTGCTCTTGATATAGCTGAGATTATTAAAAAAAATTAATTAAAATAGTTTTCTAAAATAATTCTAGATTTTGGAAATATTAAATTGTTAGGTATAAAAAATTTATTTAGAAACATATTTCTAGTAAAAGATAAAGATTTCTTTATAAGTGTTTTGCCTGTATTTTTTGGAATTTTTTTTTGAATTAAAAAAATTGGTACCTCATATTTAAATTCATCTATTTCAATTTTTTTAAATTCCTGAGATTCATTTAATGAATCGTTAAACGAAGTAAGGTTTGTATCGTAACCCAGCTCTTTAATTAAATTTAATTCAAAAAAATATATAAGATTATCCAATTATCTAAAAGTAACGAATTAATAAACTTTTCAAATGACTTATAAATATCTTTATTTGGTTGGGACTCTGGAAGAAGAGAATTTAATATTGAACAGGTAGATATTAAAGCTGAGGTTCTAAATTTGTCGTTAAAAAATTGAGGAGAAATGGCTTTTATCAGTTCTGGTTTAAAATACGAAATTTTATTTTCATTTTTGGAATTATTAATAACAAATAGTTTATTTGAAATTTGTAAAAAATTTCTAATTTTTCTAGATGTACCTCCGTAAACAATGCCAGTTACTTTACCTTTGTTAGGCGTAAATACATTTATAATATTGGCATTTTCTCTAAATTTCCTTTTAGATAATAGATAGCATTCATCTTCCCAATTCATGAAATTTTGAGAGTTCGCAGTAATTTTCCTGCAGCGCTTTGTTGAGCATTTTTTTTTGAAGTTCCAGTTCCTATTATTTTTTTAGAATTCGGTATTTGAACTTCTGTTTTAAATGTAGGCCTGTGCTGGGGTCCAGATTTTTTATGGAAAGTATATTTAGGTAATTCTTTATATATTTTTAAACTATGCTCCTGTAACCGAGTTTTGGCATCAATTTTCGGCACAATGGAATTTTCTAAATACTTTTTCCAAAAACTTAAAATAAATTTTTCTGCAGACTTAAGTCCGCCATCTAAATAAATGGCTCCGATTAGAGCCTCCAAACAATCTCCGATTATTTTTTCAGCTGACCTTTCTAAAAACTTGTGTGATGATCCTAGTACTATAAATTTTTTGATATTTATCTTTTTACCTATATTGGAACATGTTTTTTTATTAACGAGATTTGCAAATTTTTTATCGATGATTCCCTCTTTTTCATTTGGGTATATTTCAATTAATTTTTTAGAAATAATTAACCCTAATACTCTATCGCCGAGAAATTCTAATTTTTCATTATTTTTATCATTATTAGAACTCTTATGCACCAATGCTTGATCTAAAAAACTTCTATCTTTAAAGCTATAATTTATTATTGATTGTAGCTCTTTATTAAAACTCTTCATCTGATTTTCTTAAACGTTCTATTAAATCTAAAGGAATTTTTTAAATTCCAAATTTTAAACATGCTTCCACTAATTGTATCATTAGAAAAGAAAATAATTTGGGCTTTCCCCACTAAGTTAATGTAGTTTACGTATCCTACACTGTCCAAATATCTACTATCTTTAGAACAATCTCTATTATCACCCATTAAAAAAAAATGATTTTCTGGAACTATAAATTTCTTTGTGTTTTGCAATGTTCCTAATTCATTATAAACAGCAATATATTTTGCGCCATTGGGTAGAGTTTCCTCAAATGATTTAACGCCTATATTAAATTCTCCACATCTTATTGACATATTGGACTTAATTTCTGTTCTTTTAACTTTGTTTCCATTAATCATTATAGATCCGTCAACGAACTGAATTTCATCACCCGGTAGGCCTATTAATCTTTTGATATAATCAGTTCTATTATCTGCGGGAGTTTTAAAAACTACAAGATCACCTTGGAGAGGTTCTTTATAAAAAAGTCTTTTACTTAAAACTTTTGGGCTAAAGGGTAAAGAATGTTTACTATAACCATATGTATATTTTGATACGAAGATTCTATCTCCTATCAACAGATTAGGCTCCATAGACGACGAAGGAATATAAAATGGCTGAAAAATAAAAGATCTAATTAGTAAAGCAATTATTAATGCTCCAAAAACAGTTTTTATATTATCGAATATCTTTTCTTTTAATTTCATTTTTGTCATAAAGAAATAACGACCGTAGCCACTGCAAAAAGTTTATCATCAGACAAAGACAAATATATGATAAATTTCTTATTTTTAAGAATTTTGTTTACTTTCTTTTTTGTATTTCCAATTAATTTAATATGTGGTTTACCTGATTTAACATTATTTATAACTATTTCATCAAATTTTATTCCTTTAGAAATGCCAGTTCCTAAGGCTTTTGAAAAAGCTTCTTTAGCAGCAAATCTTTTTGCATAACAATTTACTTTATTCATTTGTGACTCACATCGTTTAATTTCAATTTTGTTAAAAAGTTTCTCTAAAAAATTCGTTTTTGAAATAGATTTTTTAATTCTTTTAATATTAATTATGTCTGTCCCAATTCCGTGTATTCTCATTATTTTAAAATTTTCTTAAATTTCTTAATAGTTTCTGCTAATCCTACAAAGATAGCTTCACCTATAAGAAAATGGCCAATATTAAATTCTTGGATACCTTTTATTTTGGATAAGATTTTAGCAGATTCATATGTTAATCCATGTCCAGCGTGAACTTCCAAACCTAAATCATTTCCCAGTTTAACAGCTTTCTTAATCTTATCTAATTCATTATTATAAGATCTTTTTTTGTTAATTAAGTTACAAAATTTTCCTGTATGAATCTCTATACAATCTGCATTCAATGCTTTTGCTTTTTTAATATCTGATACATTAGGTTCTATAAATAAACTTACTCTAGAATTATTTTTCTTAAATTTTGTTATTATGTTTTTTAGAAAATTTTTATTATAATTTAGATTTAATCCACCTTCTGTAGTTATCTCTCTTCTTTTTTCAGGAACTATACAAATAAATGGTGGTTTTCTTCTTGTTGCAATTTGTAACATTTCTTTTGTAGCGGCGATTTCTAAATTTAAAGGGATCTTTAGTTTAGATTTTATATTAATCAAATCACTATCATTAATATGGCGTCTGTCCTCCCTTAAATGAATAGTTACAGAGTCAGCACCAGCTTTTTCTGCTTTGATTGCGGCTCTTAAAGGGCTCGGGTATCTTTCGCCGCGAGCGTTTCTCACTGTTGCAACATGATCAATATTTACTCCCAATCTAATTCTTTTCATTAAAGATTTCTACTACCTGGTTTTACAGGATCGATCGAGGAAAGATCTTCTGGTAATTTATCTTTGGAGTAAGTAGGTATATTTAACTGAATTTGTGAAACTATTTTATCTTTAATTAAAGAATTACCACTTGATCTATCTATAATGCATGCGTAGCCAACTACTTTGGCTTGAGCTTTTGTAACTAACTTTGAGCATTCTAAGCTAGATTTACCAGTTGTAATTACATCTTCTATTATTAATACTTTATCATTCTTCTTAATATGGAAGTCTCTCCTTAATTGAAATATTCCATTAACTCGTTCAGAAAAAATAGTTTCTTTTTTTAATGTTTTACCAATATCGTAACCTATTATAATTCCTCCCATTGCAGGAGATAGGATTAGGTCTATTTTTTCAAATTCAGATTTAATCTTTTCAGCTAGTGAGTCACAGATTTTCGAAGCTTTGCTTGGCTTGCTTAGTAGCTGAGCACACTGAACGTACTTAGAGGTGTGTAACCCTGAGGACAGTATAAAGTGCCCTTCTCTAATAGCTTTAGTTTCTTTTAAAATTCTTAAAGATTCTTCGTATGAAAGCATTTTTTTTCTCTTTATGACGAACTATTTTAAAATTAAAATCATTTTGTTTTATCTGACTTATCAAGTTTGTAAAGTTTTTTAAATCTTTAATTTGTAAATCAAATGAAAACTGCAAGAAATCTTTTTTTCTTTCTAGCATTTCAACATTTAATATATTTCCATTATTGACCCCTATAAGAGAACTAATTTTACCAAGAGCACCAGGTTTATGTGGTAAATCTACTTCAATTGTACAATTGTAGTTTTTATTTTTTGGTTTTAAATTTTCAAGAGTTTTATCTTGCCAGTATCTTCTTATAGATGCTCTTGCTTTTCCAGTTTTAGATGAAGACAACCAGTGTAGTGAAGGAGATGCATTTTTAGAAGTAATTATTTCAATCATATCACCATTTTTCAAAGATGATTGTAATGAAGACTCCCTTCCATTTATATTGCATCCAATTGCACTATCACCAATTTTCGTGTGAACAGCGTATGCAAAATCTATGGGAGTTCCATTTTTAGGTAATTTTATTACCGCGCCTTTAGGCGTGAAACAGAAAACATTTTCTTGAAACATTTGAAGTTTTGTAAACTCATAATAATGTTCTGGGCTATTGCCTGTTTCAATAATTTCAACTAAATCTCTCAACCAATCATACTCCTTCCATGAAAGCTCAGAAAATTTTTCAGATGATTTATACTTCCAGTGTGATGCTATCCCTCTTTCAGCGAATTCATTCATTTCATTTGTTCTAATTTGTATTTCAATTCTATTTTTTTTTGGGCCAATAACAGAGGTGTGAATAGATTTGTAATCGTTGATTTTTGGCGTAGAAATATAATCTTTAAATTTACCTGGTATAGCAGAAAATTTACTATGAAATATTCCTAAAGTTTTATAACAGTCGTCTATATCTTTTACTAAAACTCTAAAGCCAATAATATCTGTAAGTTGTTCTAAAGAGATCTTCTTATTCTGAATTTTTCTCCAAATTGAAAACGGTGTTTTCTCTCGTCCAGTAATAATGGCTTCTATTCCATTAATCTTTAATAAATCGATTAATTCAGCAGCAATTATCTTGAACGTATCTTCTTTGTTACTTTTAATAAATTTTAGTCGGTTTAGTATTAAATCTCTAGCAGGTTTGTTTAAAACTGAAAATGATAGGTCTTCTAATTCATCTCTTATTCTATTCATCCCCATTCTATCAGCTAACGGCGCATATATTTCCATTGTTTCTTTTGCTTTTCTAACAATCTTTTCTTTATCTTTTTTAAAATGTATTGTTCGCATGTTGTGTAATCTATCAGCCAATTTTACTAAGAGAACTCTTATATCCTTTGAAGTTGCTAGTATTAGTTTTCTAAAATTTTCTGCTTTTGAATTCTCTGATGCTTTATCTTCTAATGCTGATATTTTTGTTACCCCTTCAACTAAATTAGCGACCTCTTGTCCAAATTCTTTTTTTACAGTTTCGTATGTTACGTTTGTATCTTCAATTGTATCATGTAATAGACCAGTTGTTATTGTTGCGCTATCGAGTTTTAATTCTGTTAATATATTTGCAACTGCAACAGGATGTATTATATAGGGAACTCCCTCGTCTCTCTTTTGATTTTGATGAGCATCCAATGCAAAGTTATAAGCCTTGTTAAGAGACTCTGAGTTTAGGAATTTATTGTATGATTTAATCTTATTAATTAATTCTGCATTATTAATCATATTTAGATAATAACACGTTTAGACAATCTTGTAATCTCAATCCTTGAATTTTGGCTCAAATCATTAATTAAAAAATCGACATTTTTGTTTAAAATTGGATGTATCCAATTTGGATCAATTTCTTTAATAGGATAAAGCACGAAATTACGCATGTGACATCTAGGATGAGGCAATTTCAACAATCTGTCGTTTTGAACTAAGCCATTAAAATCAATTATATCAATGTCACAGACTCTAGGTTCATTTTTTTTTGTTTTAATTCTACCAATTTTTTTTTCAACTAAAGAAATTTTTTCTATAAGCACATTGTGATCTGTATAATTTTCTGCAAATAAACCTACATTAGTATATTTGGGTAATCTTCTATTAGGATATGATGGTGTCTCATAAAAATTAGAAATTTTTTTTATCTTTAGATTAAGTCCATCTAAAAGGTTTATGGCAATAGAAATATTTTTATATTTCGATCCATAAATAGAATTTAAGTTAGATCCAACATTTAAATGTATCATTTATTATTCCTACTAAGCAATCTAGCTTTTTCACGATTCCAATCTCTTGTTTTTTTTACCTGTCTTTTGTCGTAAAGTTTTTTACCTTTTGCTACAGCTATTTCTATTTTAACTTTTCCTTTTGAAAAATATAATTTTGTGGGAACAATTGTTAAACCTTCTTGATTAATTCTACCAATAAGTTTATTAATTTCTCTTCTTTTTAAAAGTAGTTTTCTCTCACCCTTTGGATTGTGATTATTATAAGAAGATTGTCTGTACATGGGTATGTGTGAGTTAATTAAAAATAATTCTCCTCCTTTATCTAATGCATAAGCATCTGCTATACTTGCTTTTCCATCTCTTAAGGATTTTACCTCAGAACCTTTTAAAGAAATACCTGCCTCTAACTGTTCAATAAAAAAATAATTAAAACCTGCCTTTCTATTTAAGCAAATTATCTTTTGACCAGAGACTATCTTCTTTTTCATTAAAGTATTTTTGCTACTTTAAGAACTGCAGATATTTTAGCTTTAGTTTCTTCTCTAACCTGAACTAAAGGTAATCTTACATCAGGACTGCACATACCTAATAACGATGCAGCATATTTAACAGGTGACGGATTACTTTCTAAAAACATTGCTGAATGCACTGGTTGTAATATTTTATCTATTTCTTCTGAGTCTTTAAAATTATTTTCACAGGATTTTTGAAAGTCTGCGCAAAGTTTAGATGCAATATTAGCGGTTACACTAATAGAACCGACTCCACCTCTTTTATTAAACTCGAGAGCATTATCATCATTACCTGTTAATTGAATAAATTCTTTACCCATTTTCTTCAGCTGAAGATCGACTCTATTCAAATCTCCTGTAGCATCTTTTACTCCTACAATATTTTTTAATTCGAATAATTTAGCCATTGTTTCTACTGACATATCAATCACTGATCGTGAAGGAATATTGTAGATTACAATGGGCACTCCAACACTGTCATTAATTTCTTTATAGTGATGGTATAAACCTTCTTGTGTTGGTTTGTTATAATATGGTGTTACTACGAGCAAAGCATCTGAACCAGCTTTCTCAGCGTACTTGGAAAGTTCAACTGCTTCGGAAGTTGAATTAGAGCCTGTTCCAGCGATTACAGGAATTTTGCCATTACACTCCTTTACAGAAATCTCAATTATTTTTTTGTGCTCTTTGTGAGATAAAGTAGGAGACTCGCCTGTCGTTCCACCTGGTACTATCCCATTTGTTCCATTTTTCAAGTGATAATGAATTAATTCTCTGTAAACATCCTCATTTAACGAGTTGTCTTTAAATGGTGTTATTAAAGCTACAATTGATCCTTTAAGCATAAAACAATATAAGATAATTAATCTTAAACTTATGCCTTATAAATTAATTAGTCTAGTATTTTTATTATCAATATTAATTATTAATAAAGCTTTACCGGATAATGAATTCATTTTGCCTGCGAAAAAACCATCAATTTTTAAAAAAGCTGAGAAAGTTATTGATATAAAAAAGTCAGCTGATTTACCACTAAAAAAACCTACTTTAAAGAATCAAAAAAAAACTGAAGATATTGAAAAAGAAAAAGATAAAAATGATCAAGTAATTAATAAGGAGAGTAAAGTAAAAAAAAAAGTAGAAAGTATTTTTATTTTTCCTCAAAAAAAACCCGTTACTTATAAAGTTACATCCAAGATAGTTGAAAAATCAACTATTTTAGACTCAAAAGATTTTTCAAAAGCAAAAGAGACTATTAAATTTATTAAAGCAAAAAAATGGAACAGTGCGCTAAAAAGTTCAAGTAAAGTTAAAGATAGAGATTTTAGAACTTTAATTACGTGGATGTATCTTAAAACTACTGGTAATTCAGCAACATTTGATGATTATAAAAAATTCATAGAAAGGAACTCTGATTATCCAAGGATAAACAGAATTAAGTATCTTGCTGAACAAAAAATATATTTAAGAAATAATTCACCTTCAGCGATAATTAACTGGTTTCAAAACAACCCACCGCTTGGTGGCCTAGGTAAAATTAAACTAGCTGAAGCTTTCTTAGAACAAGGTAAGTTAACTGAAGTAGAAACATTAGTAAAAGAAGGATGGGAGACTGCAGAAATACGTAAAAATGATTTAGGTTACTACAGAGCAAAATTTAAAAAGTTTTTGACAACGGATGATCATTTAAAAAGGGCTGATTACTTAGCTTGGGAAAGAAAATACTGGGATTTGAAAAGAATGTTAAAATATTTACCTACCGATGAAAGAGCTCTTTATAACGCAAGACAAATACTTATGAGTAATTCTTATGGAGTTGATAATGCAATTTCCAAAGTTCCTGCGCATTTAAAAAAAGATCCAGGTCTAGAATATGACAGATTAAGATGGAGAAATAGAAGAGGAAGACTTGAGTCGTCTTTAGAAATTTTATATCAAAATTCAAATAAAACTCAGAGACAAATGATAAGGCCAGACTTATGGTGGGAGCAAAGAAAGAGTATAGCAAGATCGTTAATCTACAAAAAAAGATATAAAACAGCTTATAAAATATCAAGTGAACACTCTTTATCATCTGGAGCATCCTTTGCTGAAGCAGAGTGGCTTTCCGGTTGGATAGCATTATCTTTTCTTAATTCTCCAGAATATGCAATTAATCATTTTAAAAATTTCTATAATAATGTTGGCTACCCTATAAGTTTAGCAAGAGGAGCTTACTGGTTAGGAACTGCATATAAACAAATAGGAAATAACGAAACTGCTAATGAATATTTTGTTCAAGGTTCAGAATTCCCTATGACTTATTATGGCCAATTGTCTTTCATCGAACTAAATCCAGATAATAATTTTGAATTAAGAGATGACTCCCAATTTGACAAAGAATACGAAAAAGAATTTAAAAAAAATAGACTTGTAAAACATGTAATTCTTTTAAAAGAACTTGATGCAACAAAGTATGCCAAAGATATTCTAAAACATTTAGCAACTTTGAATATAAAGAAAGGAAGTGAAGTGTTAGCAGCAAAACTATCTACAGATGTTGAAAGATATGACTTTGCAATTCAGATTTCTAAACAAGCATCATACGAAAAAAGATTTTATAATAAATTTAATTATCCAATAATAAATACACCTAATGAGATTAATAATAGAAAAATGCCAAATCCAGAAGTAATTCTAGCTATAATAAGACAAGAAAGTGAGTTTGATAAAAAGGCTAATAGTTGGGCGGGAGCTCGTGGGATGATGCAACTTATGAAGTATACTGCTAAAATAGTCGCTAAACAAGCTAAGTTGCCATATAATATTAGTAATTTAACTACAGATCCCGAATATAATATTAAATTAGGTTCTTACTATTTTAATTCACTTATGGAAGATTATAATGGTATTTTTCCATTTGCAATTGCTGCTTATAATGCAGGTCCCAATCGTGTTAAAACATGGCGAAGAATAAATGGCGACCCATCAAAAGGTGAACTCTCTTATGTTAACTGGATAGAATTAATTAGATTTAAAGAAACAAGAAATTATGTTCAAAGAGTGATAGAAAATATAAATGTTTATAAATATATGTTAAATAAAAAACCTGTTACCATTGATAGTTTTTTTAACTAATTTTTGGCGGAAGAGGAGAGATTCGAACTCTCGGTACGATATTACTCGT